>OULH01000002.1_pt1 | contig 9433 bp, 9 predicted proteins | sample 1690761 | NCBI WGS metagenome assembly OULH01 (sample SAMEA3914789, study PRJEB12502) | metagenome | biome: forest; material: soil | place: Canada | collected 2011-07-03 | depth 0.3 m | reverse complement strand
TCCGCCACAGAGCGACGTTTTGCCGGGTGTCAGCCTGCGCGCATGTCAGTCCGGTCCGGCCCAGCCCCTCGCGCGGAGGCGGCTGGCGATGATATCGATCAGGTCGCTCGAGTTCGCCAGGTCCGGCGCGCCGCCCCGCACATATGCCCACCCCGCGTCCTCGATTCTCGGCGCACGCTTGAGGTCCCTTCCCCACTGCCCCGCATCCCGCCAGTGCACCTCGCCGTCGTAGTCGAACCCCACGCGGTACGCGCGGAAGGTCAGATCGGTCATCGCGACGAATTTTCCGGAATCGTCGTAGATCTCGCCATTCACCTCGGGTGCGGGAAGTCCGGCCCTGGCGAATCGAACCCTCATGATCGACTCGGGGCGGGAGTCGGCGCGATCCGTCAGAACCGGGATGCTCGCCACAAGAAGAGGGCGATGCCGCTTTCCCCGAAACCTCGCCAGCGCCACCTCGAGATCTTCGCGGGAGACGCGAATGGATGTTGGCCGCCTGCGCCAGAGCAGGTAATCGCCCGCCGCCACCAGGTCCTCATCGCACAGCACGGAAGCGAGGTCACACCACGTGCGGGCGGGCGACGTGACTCTGAGACCGTCGAGAGTTGCGATATCCGACGCGTCGATAGCCATGCGGTGCCCCCGCATCCCCTTGCCGGCGGGGACGAAGTGACCGGTGGGGACGCTCACGTCAAGGAGGTGGTCCGCCTGAAATCGCAACGGCAGGGGGATGCCCCACAGCTGGGCTGCCGTGACATGCGAGAAGAAGCTCGCCTCGGGCATTCGCGTGGAGTAGGCGAGGGCGCGGCCGAGAACGGTAAGAGTCGAGTCGGGGGGAGATCGGATTCCCCAGAACGGATTCCCGAGGTCGCGACCGCGGAGCCTCCCGCGTCCGACCCCGGACGCCACGGCCTGCCGCACCGAGAACGGTCCCGACGCGAGGTTGACGGGGAGGGGGGATCGTGGTCTCACGAGAGCAGGATGGCAGCATCCTGCCGGGACAGGCGGCAATCCACAGGTGTCACCGTCCTCCACAGGACGGTGCGGAGGAGTGCGTGCCGACGAGATCCGGCAATCTGTCCGCCCGGGGTCGAATCGAGGACGAAAAGCCGGATCTCGCCGGGGTGGCGGCGGGCGGGGACGGGGGGTGGCGGCCCGTAGCGGCTAGAGCACGGGGTCGCCGATGCGCTCCAGCGCGTCGACGATGAGTCCCCAGAACTTCGCGTGGTCGAGGTCCGTCGCGGCGTGAGTGGTGCAGTCGTCAGGGGCGGGGGAGCGGAAGTCGGCCACGGTCATTCCCAGCGTCAGGGAGCCCGTGAGTTCGACGTCCAGCGGTACCTTCACCACGTTCATCACGGTCGGATCGATCACGAGTGCGACAGCACACGGGTCGTGCACCGGCGGATATTCGAAGCCCTGCGCCTCTTTGTACGTCTTGCCGAAGAACTCGAGCAACTCGACCACGAAGCGCGCGGGACCGGTGCCGACGGCCGCGATCGCGGCAACCACGTCCGGGGTTGCGAGGGCCTGGTGGGTGAGGTCGAGCCCCACCATCGTGAGCTTCCACTTCTCGTTGAAGACGATGTGGGCGGCCTCGGGATCGATCACGATGTTGAACTCGGCCGCCGCGCTCCAGTTGCCGACGTGGTATCCGCCGCCCATCAGCACGACCTCTTTCACGCGCTCGACGATTCGCGGTTCCTTGCGCACGGCGATCGCGATGTTCGTGAGCGCGCCCGTCGGCACGAGCGTGATGGTGCCGGGTGGGGACTGCATGATCGTGTCGATGATGAGGTCGACCGCGTGCCGGTGGTCGGCCTCGAGAGTCGGCGGCGGCAGAACCGGTCCATCGAGCCCGGATTCGCCGTGGATCGATTCGGCGACCTGCGGCGGGCGCACCAGCGCCCGATGCGCGCCGGCAGCGAACGGGATGCCGATGATCCCGGCGATCCGCGCGACGGCCAGCGCGTTGCGAGTGACCTTCTCGATGGTTTGGTTGCCGTGCACCGTGGTCACGGCGACGAGCTCGATCGAGGGATTGCCGTGCGCCAGGATCATCGCGATCGCGTCGTCGTGGCCCGGATCGCAATCCAGGATGATTTTGGTCGCCATATTGGTAAGGCTAGCGGTCAGTGCCAGCCGATAGATTTGGCGTATGAACACTGCTCCCCACGACTTTCTGCTGCCTGGCGGCGGAGCGAACATCAGCACCCTGCCCAAGGTCTCCCTACACGACCACCTGGATGGCGGCCTTCGCCCCCAGACGATCATCGACCTCGCCGAATCAGTCGGCTTTGAACTGCCGGAGAACGACTCAGACGCGCTCGGAGACTGGTTCGCCGAGAAATCCGATTCCGGTTCTCTCGTCGAATACCTCAAGACCTTCGACCTCACCATCGGCGTCATGCAGACCCGCGATGGGCTGGTTCGCGTTGCGCGGGAGTTCGTGGAGGACCTCGGCGCGGACGGCGTGATCTACGGCGAGGTGCGCTGGGCTCCAGAGCAGCACCTGAGTCGCGGCTTGAGCCTCGACGAGGTGGTCGAGGCCGTGCAGGAGGGCATCGACGAGGGCGTGCAGGAGGTGGCTCACGCCGGTGGCCGCATCCGGATCGGCCAGCTCGTGAGCGCGATGCGCCACGCAGACCGCGGGCTCGAGATCGCAGAACTCGCGGTGCGCCACCGCAATAACGGCGTGGTCGGCTTCGATATCGCCGGCGCCGAGGCCGGCTTTCCGGCCGGCAAGCTCAAGCAGGCGTTCGATTATCTCGCGCAGCACTACTTCCCGGCCACCGTTCACGCCGGTGAGGCGGACGGTCTCGACAGCATCCGGGGCGCCCTCTTCGACGGCCGCGCACTTCGGCTCGGGCACGGTGTGCGCATCGCGCAGGACATCACCGTCGATCGCGAGGACGAGGAGAACACCTACGTCGAACTCGGCCGGCTGTCTCAGTGGGTGAAGGATCGCGAGATCGCCCTCGAGCTGAGCCCGTCGTCCAACCTGCAGACCGGGGCGATCGCGGAGTGGGGCAACGAGCTCATCGATCACCCGTTCGACCTGCTCTATCAGCTCGGCTTCCGCGTCACGGTGAACACCGACAACCGGCTCATGAGCGGCACCTCGCTCAGTCGCGAGCTCGCCCTCCTGAGTGAGACCTTCGACTATGACCTGAGCGACCTCGAAGTCTTCCAGCTGAACGCCGCCGCCGCCGCCTTCCTTCCGGTCGAAGATCGCGAGGAACTCGCCGACCAGATCATCGATGGGTTCGGGCGCGCCTGAGCATGGCCCGTCCACCGCTCGCCGAGACGGCGATCATCATCGGCGCGGAAGCCGAAGACTGGCGCGCGGCAGTACGCCTGGCCGGGCTCGCGCTGGTCGAATCCGGGGCCGCACGTCCCGGCTACGCGGGCGAGATGATCCGAATGATCGAGGAGCACGGACCCTACGTCGTGATCGCGCCAGGCCTGGTGCTCGCCCACGCCCGACCGGGTCCGGAGGTCCTGGCCGATGGTCTCGCCGTCGTGACGCTCGCCACGCCCGTGCCGTTCGGGCATCCGCACAACGATCCCGTTCACGTGGTGCTCGGGCTGGCGACCACGTCCGCGAACGACCATCTTGAATCGATCGCGGATCTCGCCAACGTGTTCAACGATTCGAGCGCGATCGCTGACCTCGCGGCTGCGACCACGATCACCGAAGTGCAGCGAATAATGGGGGAAACAGCATGAAGATAGTCGCCATCTGCGGGGCCGGAATCGGAAGCTCCGGCATCCTGAAGGTCAACGCCGAGCGGGTGCTCAAGCGACTGGGACTCGAAGCGGATGTGACGGCCGCCCACCTCGGAAGCCTCGCCACCGATGCGGCCGATGCGCAGATCATCCTGACCTCGGCCGAATTCCTCGACGCGATCGGCAAGACCTTCGCCGATGTCATCGTGATCGAGAACTACTTCGACACCGAGGAACTCACGCAAAAACTCGAGGCGGCGCTCGGCAGCTGACTTTCGTATATGAAAGTTGCATTCACTGGCGTAGTCTGGCCTCGCGCGGAAATGTCGCACGAGGAGACGAACATGGGCACGGACAACGACCTCATCGCCCGCGGTGAACAGCGGCTCGAGTGGATCAGGTCGCGGATGCGGCTGCTTGGTGTGGCGCGCGAGGCCTTCGCCGGGAGCGCACCCTTCGCCGGGCACCGCATCGGGGTATCCATCCATCTCGATCCGAAGACCGCCGTGCTCCTCGAAGTGCTCGCGGCCGGAGGCGCGGAAATCGTGGCCACGGGAAACCACGGCTCGACCCAGGACGACGTCGTCGCCGTGTTGCAGAGGCAGGGGATGACGGTCTTCGGGTCCCGCGCGGACAGCATCGAGCAGCACCGCGCGAACCTCGTCGCCGTGCTCGACGCGCGGCCCGACATGATCCTCGACAACGGCGCGGACCTTATCGCGGGCGTCGTCGAGCGAGGCGCAACGCACGGCGTCATCGGCGGCACGGAGGAGACCACCTCCGGCGGCGACCGGCTGCGGCGCGAACTGCTTGGCCGGGTGCCGTTCCCGGTCATCGTGATCAACGACAGTCCGCTCAAGGCGATCGGCGAGAACCGTCACGCTGTGGGGCAGTCGGTCGTCGAGAGCCTCATGCGTATCACCGGACTCATGATTCCCGGTCGCCGTTTCGTGGTCGTCGGCTACGGATGGTGCGGCCGCGGCATCGCACAGTACCTCCGTTCCCTTGGCGGTCGCGTCGCCATCGCGGAGATCGACGAGCTCAAGGCATTCGAGGCCGCCTTCGACGGCTACCGTGTCGCGCCGATCGCCGAACTCGCCGGGTGGGGCGAGACATTCGTGACCGCCACCGGTCACCCGGGCGTGCTCGGCGCTGCGGAGTTCGCGCTCATGGAATCCGGCACCGTGCTCGCCAACAGCGGCCATTTCGCGTGGGAGATCGACGTGCCGACACTCAAGGCGGGTTCCCGCGTGGTGGCCGTCGACGATTCCATCGAGCGCATCGAGTTCGCGGACGGCCGCCAGGTGATCCTTCTCGCCGACGGACGCATGGTCAACCTCGCCGGACGCGACCCGAGGGGCAACTCCCTCGAATCGATGGACCTCGGATTCCTCCTTCAGGCGCTCTCCCTCGAGCGGGTCGCCCTGAGCGCGGCAACCCTCGACCCGGGAGCGCAGCCGGTTCCGGATGACCTCAATCGCGAGATCGCCCGCCGGATGGTGACGGCGATGGCCGCCTCGCGATGACGGAGGCGAAGGAGGCGCCGGACTACTCGGTGCCGGCCCTCGACAAGGCTCTCGACATCCTCGAACTGCTCGCCGGCGAATCGGGCGGACTCGGCCAGGCGGCGATCGCGGAGGCGGTCGGACGCACCGTCGGCCAGGTCTTTCGCGTGCTGCAGACCCTGGAAACGCGGGGATACCTGTATCGTGACGGTCGGTCCGGGCTGTACTTCCTCTCGGTGCGGATGTTCGAACTCGCCCACCGGCAGGAGCCGCTGCGCGGACTCAGGGAGGCGGCGCTCGGCCCGATGCGCGCGCTGTCCGACGAGGTTCAGCAGTCCTGCAACCTCGGTGTGCTCGACGCCGGTCGCATCCTGATCCTCGCCCAGGTGGAGACGCCGTCGAGTTTCGGCTTCCGCGTGCGAGTCGGCGCCGAGTTCCCGGTCGAGAGCACGGCGACGGGAGCGGTGCTGCTCGCCTTCACCGGGCATGGCACACCGGATGACGCGGCTCTCGCCGAGCGCGTGGAGCGGGTGCGCGCGCAGGGCTTCGAGCGCCGGGACGACAGTCTGCAGCCGGGAATCACCGACATCGTGTTTCCGGTGTTCGGTCGCGCAGGGACCGCCGCCGCGGCGCTGACCGTGCCCTATGTCGCGACGAGCTTCAGCGCGAGTCGCGCACAGCTCGTCGAGGAGCGGGCGAGAGCCGCGGCATCCGAGATCTCACGGTCGCTTGGCGGGTAGCCCTACACCAGGAGGGGGCGGATGCCGACACTCAACGCATCGACGGCGGCCTGGGCCTTCTGCTGCCGCTCCGCCGCGGAGCCCTCCGTGCTCGAGGCGTCGACGTAGACCTTCACCTTCGGTTCGGTCCCACTCGGGCGCACGATCACGCGGGAGCCGTCGTCGAGCCAGATCCGCAGGATATCGCTCGGGGGGAACTGCTCGAAGCCGTCCGCGAAGTCGTCGATCTGACGCACACGCACCTCACCGATCCGCTCCGGCGGCGTCGCGCGCAGGCCATCCATGATTCGCGGAATCTCGGCAAGGTCGTCGACCCGGATCGAGATCTGTGCCGAGGCGAATGCGCCGAAGGTATCGGCGAAGGCCAGTCGGTGATCTTCGAGGGACGTGCCAGCCGCCTTCAGCTCTGAGACGAGCGCGATGAACTCTACGGCAGCCGAAATGCCGTCCTTGTCGCGCACCTTCTCCGGGTCGACAAGGTAACCGAGGGCTTCCTCGTAGCCGTACGACAGCCCGGGTACGCGCGAGATCCACTTGAAGCCGGTGAGGGTGTCCACGTACTCGAGCCGGTAGTGGCGGGCCACCGCGGCGAGCGCCGGGGAGCTCACGATCGAGGCGGCAAGGGTGCCCTCCGGTCCGGCCGAGGCCAGGCGCTCGGCCACGCGCCACCCCAGGAGAGCCCCGATCTCGTTGCCGCTCAGGCGCTGCCAGCCACCGTCCCGATCCGGTATCCCCACGGCGAGGCGGTCGGCATCCGGGTCGTTGGCGATGACGAGCTCGGCGTCGACGTCGGTCGCCGTCGCGAACGCGAGGTCCATGGCGCCCGGCTCCTCTGGGTTAGGAAAGTTCAGCGTCGGGAAGGCCGCATCGGGCAGGATCTGCTTCGTGACGACGACCGGATCGCCGAAACCGGCGTCGAGGAACACGCGATGCGCGGTCTCCCAACCGACGCCGTGCATCGCGGTGTAGACGTATTTGACAGGCGCTGACGGATGCCCGGCGATCGCGGCCGTCCGGCGAACGTATTCGTCGAGCACGTCGTCACCCGCGATCTCGTAGTCCGTGGACCGGGGAAGCCGCAGCACGTTCTCCTCCGCGGCCACGCGAAGGATCTGCGCGGCGATCTCGCCGTCCGCTGGCGGCACGATCTGCGAACCCTCATCGTCACCGCCGAGATAGACCTTGTAGCCGTTGTCCTGCGGCGGGTTGTGGCTGGCGGTGACCATCACACCGGCGCCTGCACCGAGGTAGCGAACCGCGAAGGCGAGCACCGGTGTCGGGAGCGGCCGCGGCAGGACGGTCGCGCGCACGCCAGCGCCGGCCATGAGCTCTGCGGTGTCGGTGGCGAAGACCTGCGAATTCCTGCGTCCGTCGTAGCCGATCACGACGGAGGGTCTCTCGTTTCTCGCCAGAAGATAGGCGGCGAGACCGGCGGCGGCTTGCGCGACGAGCACGCGGTTCATGCGGTTGGAGCCGGCTTCGATGCGTCCGCGGAGACCGGCTGTGCCGAACTCGAGGCGGTGGTCGAAGCGGTCGTGCAGCTCGGATTCTGCCTCGAGGCTGCCGGCGGTGGCATCCTGGATCAGGCGGTCGAGTTCTGCCCGGGTCTCGTCGTCCGGATCCTGGCCGCGCCAGGCCGTCGCGATGTCGACGATCGCCGACTTGGCTCGTCGAAGGGTCACAGCTCGGCCACGATCCGCGCCAGCAGCGCGCTGATCACGGGCTCCGCATCCCGGCCGGCCTCGATGACCTCCCGGTGGCTGAGCGGTGACTTCTGGATGCCCGCGGCGAGGTTGGTGATGAGCGAGAGCCCGAGAATCTCCATGCCCGCCTGCCGCGCCGCGATCGCCTCGAGGGCGGTGGACATGCCGACGATATGGCCGCCGATCGCCTTCGCCATCTGCACCTCGGCGGGGGTCTCGTAGTGCGGCCCGCGGAACTGGGTGTAGACGCCATCGTCCAGGCTCGGGTCGACGCCTTTCGCGACGTCACGCAGTCGCCTCGAATAGAGGTCGGTGAGGTCGATGAAGGTAGCGCCCTCCAGCGGCGAGTCGGCGGTGAGGTTGATGTGGTCGCTGATGAGCACCGGAGTCCCCGGCTTCCACGTCTCGCGGATGCCGCCTGCACCGTTGGTGAGGATCATGATCGACGCACCCGTGGCCGCCGCGGTCCGCACGCTGTGGACGACTCGGCGAACCCCGTGTCCCTCGTAGTAGTGCGTGCGTGCCCCGATCACGAGCGCGCGCTTTCCGCTCGGCAGCAGGACCGAGCGCAGAGTCCCGACGTGTCCCTCGAGGGCCGGCTTGCTGAATCCGGTGATCTCATCGGCGGGAATCGTCGCGGTCGTCTCGCCGATCAGGTCGGCCGCCCTGCCCCAGCCGCTGCCCAGGGTGAGCGCGATGTCGTGGCGTTCGACGCCCGTGCGCTCGGCGATTTCCGCCGCCGCCGTGGCCGCAATCGCGAAAGGATCGGCTGCTGGGTCGTCGAGGGGATGGGTGTGCGTCGTCGGCATCCGTCCACTCTATTGCTCGCCCTCCGCACCGAAAACGCAGGAGATCATCGTCGATGTGTCTCCCCGCGTCGCCGAACGCGCCGAACCGCGCCGATCTCCTGCGTTTTCGGCGGGGTCGGCGGCGCGACACACTGGTTTGGCGGCCCCCGCCCGCTACGGGACAATGGACCCATGTCCTATGAATTCGAGCGCAAGCAACGCATCGTCGTCGTAGGCGGCGGCCCCGGTGGCTACGAGGCCGCGATCACCGGAGCGCAGATGGGCGCGGAGGTCACCGTGATCGAGCGGGTCGGCATCGGCGGCTCCGCGGTGCTGACGGATGTCGTGCCATCCAAGACGCTCATCGCGACCGCCGAGGCGGCCAACGCCATCGGCGAGGCGGCAGACCTCGGCGTGCAATTCTTCACCAGGGGCGAGTCCGGGCGGCCGGTCCGACCCGAGGTCACCGTCAATCTCGCGGCGGTCAACCAGAGGCTGCAGCGCCTCGCGCAACAGCAGTCAGAAGACATGAAGTCGCAGCTCATCAAGGCGGGCGTCAGTGTCGTGCAGGGCGACGGGCGACTCGATGGCCCGAACCGAGTCATCGTCTCCACCGGCAAGGGCAAGACCAGCACCGACTTCGACGAGATCGACGCGGACACGATCGTCGTGTCGGTCGGTGCGAGCCCGCGCATCCTGCCAACGGCCAAGCCCGACGGCGAGCGCATCCTGACCTGGACGCAGCTTTACAGCCTCGAGGGCACGCCAGAGCATCTCATCGTCGTCGGTTCCGGTGTCACCGGCGCGGAGTTCGCCTCCGCCTACACGGCCCTCGGGTCGAAGGTGACCCTCATCTCGAGCCGAGACCAGGTGCTTCCCGGTGAGGACGCGGATGCCGCGAGGGTCATCGAGGACGTCTTCAAGCGCAACGGCATGACCGTGCTTTCGAAGTCCCGCGCCGACTCCGTGAC
>OULH01000001.1_pt1 | contig 11626 bp, 7 predicted proteins | sample 1690761 | NCBI WGS metagenome assembly OULH01 (sample SAMEA3914789, study PRJEB12502) | metagenome | biome: forest; material: soil | place: Canada | collected 2011-07-03 | depth 0.3 m | reverse complement strand
CGCGGTCGCCGCGAGGGTGGAACGGTCGTCGAGTGTGGTGCCGTTACCGCGCTCGAGGGTGGCCAGGAGGCTGCCACTCGGTTGCGCGGCCAGCACGAGGGTGCCGATGCGCGAGTGCTGGTCCGCCTGTGCCGTGACGACGGCGGGCACGATCCGCCCCCCGGCCTGCACGCTCGCGGTGTGGAGGTACATCGTGCCCAGCAGGGGCAGCGCGAGAAGGATCGAGGTGACGCCGGCGAGCACGCCGAGCGGCATGGAGGCGCGCCCGAGCGCGTCGAGTCCGACCAGGACGCTTCCGAGCAGCCCGAGCCAGAACAGGCTGAGCCCGGCACCCGCCCAGATCGGTGCGGCTGAGGCGCCGTGACCGGCGACTTCGATGTGGCTGCCGATCACGGCGGTGACGAAGCCGAGCAGGGCGATGACCATGGAGGGGATCGCCCGTCTCGATCCCGGCAGGAAGAGCGCGAGGATGGCGAGGATCCCGATGGGCGCAAGCAGCACCGCCACCACAATGACAGAACCCGTCGCCGGCAGGGAGAGGTTGCGCAGCGCAGCCGTCCAGCCGTGCAAACCGACGCCGGCATCGGCGAGGGCGAGGTGAAGACCTGAGGTCTGGCCGCCCGCGGTCGGGACGCCCGGTTCCGCGAGCAGCGCGAGGGGATTGCCCCTCAGCACCTGCTGCGCCACGAGAGGCGCGAAGAGCGCGAGCGCGGGGATGGGAATGCCGATCAGGCGGTGGGTGCTCTTCGGTCGCGCCGCCATCCAGGCCAGCCAGCACAGCAGCAGCGCCGGTACGAGGATCGGAGCCGAGGCGGCGGTCGCCGCGAACAGAAGCGCGGCTCCCGCCGACGCCGCCCACGACCGTGAAGCGGAAAGCCCAGCGAGCACCAGCCACGGGAGCAGAAGGTGCGCGATCACGGCCCCGAGGTGACCAGCGGAGAGCGATCCGAGGAGCGGCGGCGCGATCGCCCACAGGACCGCCGCGAGCGCGGGAAGCACCGGTTTCGTCGTGAGACGTCTCGCCGCGAACCAGGCGCCGAGCGCGGCCAGCGGCAGGGAGAGCAGGTAGAGCAGCACGATGCTGAACGACGGCGACCAGAACGTGAGGGATCCGAGCACCGCGAGCACGTAGGCGAAGGGATCGGATGCCCCGACGAAGCCGACGCCTATCTCGCGCCACCCGTACCCGACGTGCGACCACAGCTCGCCGACGGTGCCGCTGAGCGGCGCCATGGTGCCGCCGACGATGGTGGAGGCTCCAAGGAGCGGTCCGTACGAGATCACGCCGAGGATTGCCACAACCAGCACGACCCAGAGGCCGCCGTGGGTGACGAAACCCGCCGTGCTCGACCGGGCCGTCGCGACCCCGGTGCCCACGACTGCGGTCTGTTCGCGCCGTTGCCTGCGGTGCTCACGGACCTCGGCTGGCCGCATCCTGAGCGGGGCGATGGATGCCCAGCCCAGCTTGCGGTTCACGCGGAGGTTGCGGCGAGCCTGACCCACGCCGCTCCCGCCGAAGGCCGTTGCGAACGCGGTCGAGAATTCGCCGCCGACCGCCGCCGGCCGTTTCGCGATCACCTGGCCGATCGCGCGCAGGATTGCGAGCGGCAGGAGCGATAGCCAGTGGAAGGGAAGCGCTCCCCCAGGGGAGTAGACGAGCCGCCGGTGAAGCTGTGCCGCCCGCGCGATCCGCACGCGACGGCGATCTGGCACGGATCTCCTGCCGAACAGTTCGGGCCCGCCTGCGGTCGCAACCTTGGCACCGGGAACCACGACGACGCGGAAGCCGGCAAGACGCGCCCTGATCGAGAAATCGAGGGAGGCGTCGATGCTCGGCAGACCGGGGTCGAAGCCGCCGAGGGCGGTCCAGAGCGAGCGGCGCACGAGCATGCCTCCCGCCGCGACGCCAAGCACATCGTCCTGCACGTCGTGCTGGGCCTGGTCGAGTTCCCCCTCGACCAGCGCGAGCGACGCGCCGAACCGAGTGATGGTCTCACCGAATTCGGCGATGACATCGGGCTGCTCCCACCGCATGAGCTTCGGGCCGGCGATCGCCACGGATGGCGCGATCTCGACCGCGCCAAGCAGCTGCTCGAGCGCGGTGGGGGCCGGCGCGTTGTCGTGGGCAAGCAGCCAGAGCCACTCATTGTCGGATGCCGGAGGGGCCGCGACCTGGAGCGCCCGCGCGACCGCACTACCGAACGGGCCACCGGGCGCGGACACCAGCTGAGTGGGACCGGACGCGGCGAGCAGCTCCGAGCTGTCATCGGTCGAGCCCGCGTCAACCGCGATCATCGCATCGGGCCGGCGCGTCTGCCGAGCGAGGCCGGAGAGGGTTCGCTCAAGGTACGCCGCCCCCGAGCGGGCAACGAGTATCGCAGTGACTCTCGCTTGCATCTGGTCGAGACTAAGCGCGCGGGCGGGTCAGATCGGGCATGACACGCAGTGCCTCAGCTGTTGAGCAGCATTCGTGTCGTCGGCTCGGCTAGGCGCGCTTGCGGAGTTTGCGGCGCTCCCGTTCGGAAAGGCCGCCCCAGATGCCGAAACGCTCGTCGTTCTGCAGCGCGTACTCGAGGCACTGTGAGCGCACCTCGCAGGAGGAGCAGATCTTCTTGGCATCCCGAGTCGACCCGCCCTTTTCCGGAAAGAAGGCCTCGGGATCGGTCTGCGCACAGAGCGAGTCGGCCTGCCAGGAGAGTGGATTGTCGTCGTCGGTGACCTGTCGGACCCCCGGGACGCCCAGCCGAACTGGGTCGACGAACCAATCCTCGGGTACACCTCGGCGGTGTTCGTCGATCGCCATAGCACAATCTCCCCTCCGCGATGCGTACGGCATGCGCAACGCGTTAGGGATAATTACACCTGTGTAGTTCGGCCACGTCAAGTCGCAAATCGTAAAGCCTCAATCTGGCGTAGAGGGTTCGCGACGCGCCGAGACCCCCAAATGGGTGGCAGCGAACTCAGCGCTCGGCCGACCGCCGCGCATCCCAGGCGCTCGAGACCATCTCTCGCAGCGAGTGCCTCATCCTCCACTCGAGGTCGCGAGCGGCGAGGTCCCCGGCCGCCACGATGCGCGCGGGGTCTCCGAGCCGCCGTGGGGCGATCTCCGGGGTGAACGGGATGCCGGTGACCTCAGCGACGGTCGACATGATCTCGCCGACGGAGACACCGTCACCGCTGCCGAGGTTGTACGCGCTTTCGAGGGGCTCCCCGGCATCCAGTCTCTTGGCCGCGGCCACGTGCGAAACGGCCAGGTCGGCGACGTGGATGTAGTCGCGCACGTTCGTGCCGTCGGAGGTCGGATAGTCGTTGCCGTTGATCCGCGGCGTGCGCCCGGCGACAAGCGCGTCGAAGACGAGCGGAAAGAGATTGTGCGGGCTCGTGTCGTAGATCGTGGGATCGCCGGATCCGACGACGTTGAAATAGCGCAGCGAGGTGTGACGCAGGCCAGAGGCGATCGCCTGGTCACGCAGCAGCCATTCACCGATGAGCTTGGATTCGCCGTAGGGCGACTGCGGGTTCTTCGGCGTGTCCTCCGTGACGATGTCGACATCGGGCGTGCCGTACACCGCCGCGCTCGAAGAGAAGACGATCCGGTCGACCCCGCGGTCCTGCATGGCGGCGAGCAGCACTGCCGTGCCGGTCACGTTCTGTTCGTAGGTGTGAAGGGGACGCTGCACACTGACGCCGGCGTACTTGAACCCGGCGACGTGGATCACGCCGGTCACCTCGTGCTCGTCGATCGCCTCGAGCAGCTGCGCGCCGTCGAGAATCGAGCCGAGGATGAACGGAGTCCCCGGGGCGAGGAAACTCGCGTGCCCGCTCGAGAGGTCGTCGAGCACGAGGGCCGGGATACCGGCATCCTGAAGCGCCCGGACGACGTGTGCACCGATATAGCCGGCGCCGCCGGTCACGAGCCAGGTCATGCCCCCAGAGTAGTACGGCCCGCGCGCCGCCCCTTCCTGCTGAAAACGCAGGAGATCGGCGCCGAAATCGCGTGGCGAGTGACATCCGCCGCGAATTCGTCGCCGATCTCCTGCGTTTTCGGTTACTCCCGGGAGTGAGTGCGGGCGGGTCGCGGCCTGCGGGCGGGTCTGGCAGAATCGGCAGCACAGACTACTTTCTGCCATGCCGAGGGAATCCCATGCTCAAGAAAATCGTGCTGCTGGCGCTTCCAGGGGTCGCGCCGTTCGAGTTCGGCGTCGTGTGCGAAATATTCGGGATCGACCGATCCGACAGCGGCGGGCCGAGGTTCGAATTCACCATCGCAACCGCGACACCCGGACCGGTGCGCACCAGCCTCGGCTTCGACATGATCATCGACAATGACCTCGGGGTGGCGGCCGACGCCGACCTCGTCGCGGTCCCTGCGCACACCATCGATGCTGTCGATGAGGCGTTCCTCGAGGTCATCCGTGCCGCGGAAGCACGCGGCGCCTGGGTGCTCAGTGTCTGCAGCGGGGCTTTCGCGCTCGCCCAGGCCGGCATCCTCGATGGTCGTCGCAGCACCACGCACTGGATGCACGCCGACCGGCTCGCGGCTCGGTTCCCCGCAACGACGGTCGACCCGGATGTGCTCTACGTCGAGGATCGCAAGGTCGTGACCAGCGCCGGCACAGCGGCAGGCATCGACGCTGCCCTCCATATCGTGCGGAAGGAACTCGGTGCGGCATCCACGAACGTGATTGCGCGGCGGATGGTGGTCCCTCCGCAGCGCGATGGCGGCCAGGCCCAGTACATCGAGTTCCCGGTCGCCGAGAACCTCTCGGACTCTTTCGCGGCCGTGACCGACTGGATGCTGGGCAACCTCGGCGAGGACCTCACGATCGACCAGCTCGCCCGCAAGGCACTGATGTCCTCCCGCACCTTCGCCAGGCGATTCCGGGCCGACATGGGCACGACGCCCGCCGCGTGGCTCAACCGCCAGCGCATCATCCGCGCCCAGCATCTGCTCGAGCGCACGGACCAGAGTCTGGAGTCGATCGCGGCCGAGACGGGATTCGGCGCCGCCGCCGTCATGCGGCACCACTTCGTCAAAGTGCTGCAGACCACGCCGACCGCGTACCGACGCGCTTTCGGCGAGCGCGTGGCGAGCTGAGGGGCCGCTCGGCGCGCAGGCGCTGGAGCTGTGCCCATCCGAAAACGCAGGACATGCCGCCGCTAAACGGCAATCCGCTGCTCGGAATGCCGTTTCCCGATCACGATCTCCTGCGTTTTCGGTGCACGCGCGGACGATACGGATGCCGCAGACGGCGCGCGGTCAACGCGGCGTCGTCCGCGATGGCTCGTTCGATCGCGGCCAGTACGCGGGGCCAATCGCCGTAGATCTGACGGTAGGTGTACCGCAGCACCCGGTCGCCCCCGATCGTCATGGTCGTGTCACGATCGTGGTCCCTCTCGTAGCTGCTCTCTCCCCCGCCTGTCCACGCCGGATCGTGTTGGGCCCCGTCGATTTCGACGTAAACGTGCGGCGCTACGCGGAAATCGAGCTGGCCGACCCCGGGAACGAATGGCTGCTGCACGCACGATAGTCCGGCATCCGCGAACCACAGCCGCACAAACGTCTCCCCGTGGGAATCATCGAGTGCACTGACCTGCGATCGCCAGGCTTGAACGCGTTTCGGTGCGCGCCGAAATATCGCGTCGAGGCGTGCGGAGCTCATTTTCCGATGGCGGAGGACCGCGCTGCATGAAGCCACTGCGATTTCACGCGGTTCCTCGAGAAGTACGGCGAGAAGAGCGTCGTCGATCGACACCCGCCAGACATTTCCGCCGGTACTCGAACGATCGATCCAGTGCACTCTGACCCGATCTCCCGGCGCCAGCTTTCGCCGACGGTTGTCCGGTCTGCGCAACCGGCTCGCCGTCGCGAGTACAGCAATATGCATCTCAGGGCGTCGGGGCACCCGCAAGCCATAGCTCTCGAGCGCGGAGATCGAGGTCAGCCGCCCGCCGACCCGAACCGCCCGTATGGCGGCTGGCGGCGCATCCGGAACCGAATACCAACCATGGCGCACGCGGAAAATCCGATGCTCCTCAAGCGCCCTGCGGATGCCCGCGTCCGAGTATCCACGCCGCAGCAGATCTCGGCGTCTCAGGAAGTAGCCGTTGCGACGGATGCGCGAGTCGATGGATTCCATGGCAGCAGAATCGCGGGCAATGTGGCGCCTCCGGTCCCTCCGGAACTCATCCGTGGAAAGCGTGCCCCGCACGGTCGCTGTGAGGGAACTGTCGGCGACTCAAAACGCAGGAGAACGATCCCCGTAACACCCTGCTGAACGATCCAATCGCCGTAGAGCGACCGATCTCCTGCGTTTTCGGCAAAACGAACCGCTACGCGCCCGTCGTCGCGACGAACAGCGTGCCGCCGCCGCCGAAACGCAGCACGCCCTCGTCGGGCGTCACGTAGACGGATTCCCCGCGCCCGACCGTGACGGCCGATGTCCCGCCCGTGATCGTCACCACCCCGGCGGTGCAGATCGCGATCGCCGGTCCGACGATGTCGTACCGGGCATCCGGGGCACCACCCTCCACCCGCACCAGCACGAAGTCGGGAACGTCCGGCGTGTACACCGACACCCCCGACGCCGGAGACGACGGATGCAGGTACGGCACGGGAACCGGTGTGAAATCGAGCACGCCGAGCAGTTCCGGCACGTCGATGTGCTTGGGGGTCAGGCCGCCGCGCAGCACGTTGTCCGACGCCGCCATGAGTTCGACACCGAGGCCGTCGAGGTAGGCGTGGATGTTTCCGGCCGGCAGGTAGAGCGACTCCCCCGCCGCAAGTGTGACCCGGTTGACCAAGAGTGAGATCACGATGCCAGGGTCTCCGGGGTACTCGCGCGCGAGCATCCGCACCGTCTCGAGTTCAGCGACGTAGGCGGGCAACGATGCGGATGCTGCGAGCCGGGTCACGAGCGAAACCAGCGTCGGCACGCCGGAGCCGTCGGAGATGAGCCATTCGAACGTCTCCCGCAGTCCGGAATCAAGCGAATCGAGAAGGTCTTCGAGGGGCTGCGGCTGCGGATCTTCCAGTTGCAGCGAGGCATCGATCAGTGCGAGCACGAGCGCGCGGACCTGATCGGGCGGCTGGAATCCGCAGAGCGCGTCGAAAGTGGGGCTGAGCGCGACGATGAGCTCGGGCTTCGGGAAGGCGTCCCGGTAGTTGCGCTCGGGGGCGTCGACCGGCACGCCTGCGGCGTTCTCGCGGTCGAATCCGGCCCGAGCCTGCGCGGATGTCGGATGCGCCTGCAGCGAAAGAGGGGATGCGGCGGCCAGAATCTTGAGCAGAAACGGCAGGCGACCGGCAACCGCGAACGGCCCGAGCGCGGTGGCCGGGTCCGCGGCGATCCACGCGGCGAGATCCGTCGCTCCTCCGGTCTGAGAAGGATCGATGATGACGCTCGGCGACCCCGGATGGGCGCCGAGCCAGAGTTCGGCCTCCGGTTCTCCCGTTGGCGTGCGGCCGAGCAGTTCCGCCATCGCGGTCCGCGAACCCCAGGCGTATGGACGCGGAGTATTGGTGATGCCTACGAACATTTCGGCGTTCCTTAGCTGATCTACAAAGGCGAGGATCGGGTACTGAGCCCGATTAGACCAAAGTACCAATCACCTTGGGAACGCTCGCACCCCTGCCCTAGAGTCAGCGAACCCCACACGTGAAGCAACGGAGCACCCATATGTCGTCATTCGAGCCCATTCCGAGCGATTTCTACGGCTATGAGAATGCCCTCACGGATCGGGAGAAGCAGCTCATCATGGAACTGCGCGCCTTCCTGGAGTCCGAGGTACGACCGATCGCCAACGACCTGTGGATGAAGGCGGAGTTCTTCCCCCGCTCGGTCGTCAAGGGGCTCGCCGATCTCGGACTATTCGGACAACCCTGGGAAGAGTCCCGGAAGTTCGAGAACAGCGCGGTTTTCCGCGGCTGGGTTGCTCTCGAGCTGGCTCGGGTGGATGCGAGCGTCGCAACCCTCGTCGGCATGCAGAACGGTCTCGTCATGGGCGCGATCGCGGTGGCGGGCTCGGCGGAACAGCGTGCGGAATGGCTGCCGAAGTTCGCCAGTGCCGAGCTGCTCGGCGCCTTCGGGTTGACCGAGCCTCTCTCGGGCTCCGACTCCGCGCAGGGCCTCCGCACGATCGCCAAGCGCGAAGGGGACGACTGGGTGATCAACGGAGCCAAGCGGTGGATCGGCAACGGTTCGATCAGCGACGTCACGATCATCTGGGCCAAGGATGCTGACGACGGCCAGGTCAAAGGCTTCATCGTCCCGACATCCACGCCCGGCTATTCGGCAAGCCGCATCGAGAACAAGCAGGCGCTGCGCATCGTCCAGAACGCGGACATCGTGCTCGAGAACGTCGTCGTCCCCGAGTCGAACCGCCTGCAGGGCTCCAAGTCGTTCCGCGAGACGGCGGCCGTGCTGCGGCTCACTCGCGCCGAAGTGTCGTGGGCCGCGGTCGGCAACGCAGTCGGCGCCTACGAGGCAGCCGTGAAGTACGCCGGCGAACGCATCCAGTTCGGCAAGCCGATCGGCAGCCACCAGCTCATCCAGGAGCTGCTCGCCAAGAGCCTCGCCAACATCACCGCCTCCATCGGCGTGGTCACGCGCGTCAGCCAGATGCTCGACGAGGGCATCCAGCGCGACGAGCACTCCGCGCTCGCCAAGGAATTCACGACGAGCCGGATGCGCGAAACCGTCGCCTGGTGCCGCGAGCTCTTCGGCGGCAACGGCATCGTCATGGACTACGGCGTCATCAAATACTTCGCGGATGCCGAAGCCATCTACTCCTACGAGGGCACCCGCGAGATGAACACCCTCATCGTCGGCCGAGCGATCACGGGAAAAGCCGCGTTCGTCTAGCCCGCCCCGGCATCGCCGCTCGCCGAAAACGCAGGACATCCCGCCGAAAAACCGCGCACCGGCACCATTGCGACGATAACCGTGCCGATCTCCTGCATTTTCGGTGAAACCACGCCGCGGCGACGTCCCAGACGCGTGACAAGCCCAGCCGCTAACCTCTAACAATGAGCAAACTCGAGAGTCGCGGATTCCGCCTGGGGTTCGCGACTTTCGTTCTGTTCACGGGTCTGGCGGGTGATTTCTGGCGCAACGCGCTCAGCTGGTACGGCTATGGGGTCATCGTCGCCATCGTCGTCGCCGGTTCCGTCCTGCTTCTGGTGCGCAACCGCGCGCGATTCCGCTGGAGCGGTCTGCCGTATCCGTTGCTCGGCTTCCTCCTCATCGCAGTCCTCAGCATCGCGTGGTCGTTCTACCCGCTCTTCACCGCCCTCGGGGTGTTCGTGCAGTGGATCACCACCGCATCCGCCGTGTCGATCGCCGTCACGCTGAGCTGGGCAGAGCTGCTCACGGCGCTCGGTTGGGCGCTGCGTCTCATCCTCGGACTGTCCTTTGTCTTCGAGTTCATCGTGTCGGCGTTCATTCGTCACCCCGTGTACCCGGTCTGGCTCGCGGTGCACCCCGCGCATCCGGCGCAGCTGCTGTATTGGTCGCGCGATCTGCTGTTTTCGACGGGCAAGATTCAGGGCATCGTCGGCAACTCGAGCCTGCTCGCCATGGTCGCCGTGCTCGCCATGATCGTGTTCGCCATCCAACTCGCCTCGCACAGCGTCGGTCGTTTCTGGGGCTGGTTCTGGATGCTCGTGGCCACCCTGACGATGGCCATCACGCAATCCGCGACCATCATCATCGCGGTCACGCTCGTGCTGGTCGTCGCCGTGGCCGTGGTCCTCGTCCGTCGGACGCGCAGCGAACGCGGCAGGTCGTTCGCCTACTGGGGCATCGGCGTGGGTCTCGTGGTGATCGCAGTGGCTGGTTTCTTCCTGCGTAACCCGATCCTCGGGCTGCTCGGCAAGAGTTCCGATTTCACCGGTCGCATCGGCATCTGGAAGGCCGTGATAGGGCTCGCGCAACAGCGTCCGGCATTCGGTTGGGGCTGGCTCGGTTATTGGATCCCCTGGATCCCGCCCTTCAAGGGCCTGGCCAGAGCCGGCGGGGTGCAGGTCATGCACGCCCACGACGCCTGGCTCGACATCTGGCTTCAGGTCGGAATCGTCGGGCTCGTGATCTTCGCGGCACTCGTGCTTTCGACCATCGTGCGTTCGTGGATCATGGCGACAGACCGCATCGTGACCGCCCCCGGCGCCGCCGGGCACCTGTCCTGGGTCGCCGTGCTGCCGATCCTGATGCTCACCGCGCAGCTCGTGCAGAGCATCGCCGAGAGCCGCATTCTGATCGAGGGCGGGTGGATGCTGCTGGTCCTCTGGGCGGTCAAGACCAAGTTAGCCCCACTGTCGGCCGAGTCCGCGGTCGTGCAGCCGAGCCGCTCATGACGGACGCGCAGCCTCGCCATCACGCGATCAAGGCGGCCGAGAACTTCTTCGGTTCCGCGCGTTTCTCGTCGGCCCTGACCCAGACGATCATCGGAACCGAACTGGGATCGCTCTTCATTCGGCAGCTCATCGGCTGGGCGGGGTTGCTCGGCATCCTGGCGACCCTCATGATTCTCGCGACCTTCTCGTTCCTGGCCAGGCGAGACACCGTCGAGTGGCACGGTCTGCTGCCGATCTCCCTGCTCATATTCGTCGGGTGGGCGGGGATCTCAGTGTTCTGGAGCCAGTATCGGTGGGCGACTCTTGGGAGTGTGGTCTACCTTGGCGCGGTCACCGCGCTCGGCATCTACGTCGCGCTCATCCGCGACACGATCCAAATCGCGCGCGCCTTCGGGGACGTTCTGCGGGTCGCGCTCGTGCTGTCGCTCGTGCTCGAGATCTTCTCGGGCGTGCTCGTCGACGCTCCCCTGCACTTTCTCTTCATCCAGGGCAATCTCGCTGGGCTCGGGCCCCTGCAGGGCATCTTCGGAACACGTAACCAGCTCGGCATCGTCACCCTGATTGCGATCGTCACCTTCGGTACGGAACTGCGCACCAGGTCGATCCAGCGCCCGCTCGCCATCGGTTCGCTGATTCTGGCCGGCCTGCTCCTGCTGCTCAGTCGCTCGCCCATCGCGATCGGCTCCTTCGTGGTGGTCGGGCTCGCCGCTCTCGCGCTGTACGGGTTGCGGAGAATCCCGGCGGAGCGCAAGAGATTCTGGCAGATCGGTCTTCTGGCCCTGACCGTGGCTGTCGTAGCCATAGTGTGGGCGGCGCGCACCTCGATCATCAATGCGCTGAGCGCCAGCGCCGAACTCAAACTGCGACTGCAGCTCTGGCAGCCCATGCGCCTGTACATCCAGGTGCACCAGTTGGAGGGGTGGGGATGGGTCGGCCACTGGCGCCAGGACGTGCCGCCGTTCCAGGCGTTCCCGAACTACTTCGACAGCACGCCGACCTCCGGCCTGAATGCCTACCTCGACGTGTGGTTCCAGGTCGGGTTCATTGGTCTCCTGGCCTTCCTCGGCCTCGTCGCACTCACCTTCATCCGCTCCTGGCTGCTCGCATCACGGCAACGCAGCTTCGTGTACGCCTGGCCTGCTCTCGTACTGGTCGTGCTGCTCACGACGGGGCTCGCCGAAAGTTCCCTGCTGGTGGAATTCGGATGGCTCACCTTCGTGGTCTGCTGCGTGAAGGCGTCGCGGGAACTGAGTTGGCGGACGGCGTTCGCTG
>OULH01000003.1_pt1 | contig 14052 bp, 11 predicted proteins | sample 1690761 | NCBI WGS metagenome assembly OULH01 (sample SAMEA3914789, study PRJEB12502) | metagenome | biome: forest; material: soil | place: Canada | collected 2011-07-03 | depth 0.3 m | reverse complement strand
CCGACGAGCTCGACGCTACCCATACGCCCGTATTCCACCAGGTCGAGGGCATCGCGATCGACCGGGGACTCACGATGGCGCACCTCCGTGGCACCCTCGAACACTTCGCCCGCATCATGTTCGGCGCGGAGGCGAAGATCCGCCTGCGGCCCAACTACTTCCCCTTTACCGAGCCGAGCGCCGAGATGGATGTCTGGCAGCCGAACGCCAAGGGCGGAGCGCGCTGGGTGGAGTGGGGCGGATGCGGCATGGTCAACCGGAACGTGCTTCGCGCGGCCGGCATCGACCCCGATGAATACCAGGGCTTCGCGTTCGGCATGGGCATCGAGCGCACGCTGCAGTTTCGCAACGACCTCGACGACATGCGCGACATGGTCGAGGGCGACGTGCGGTTCAGCCGGCAATTCGGGATGGTGGTCTGATGCGTATCCCCATCAGCTGGCTGGGCGAGTTCGTCGATGTGCCGGAGCACGTGACCCCGGAGGATGTTCACGCCGCGCTGGTCAAGGTCGGTCTCGAAGAGGAGGGCGTTCATTCGTTCGGAGTGACCGGCCCCGTCGTCGTCGGCCAGGTGCTCGAATTCACGCCGGAGCCGCAGAGCAACGGCAAGACGATCAACTGGTGCCGGGTCGACGTCGGCGAGACGGAGCCGCGCGGCATCGTCTGCGGTGCCCACAACTTCGCGATCGGCGACAAGGTCGTGGTGTCCCTTCCGGGCGCCGTGCTGCCAGGACCGTTCCCCATCTCCGCCCGCACGACCTACGGTCACGTCTCCGACGGCATGATCGCCTCCGCCCGCGAACTCGGTCTTGGCGAGGAACACGACGGCATCCTCCGGCTTGCCGACCTCGGGCTTGACCCGGAGGTCGGCGCGGATGCCATCGCTCTCCTCGGACTGGACGACTGGGCGGTCGAGGTCAACATCACGCCCGATCGCGGCTACGCCTTTTCGATCCGGGGCATCGCTAGGGAGTACTCGCACGCAACCGGCGCCGCCTTTCGCGATCCCGCGCTCGTTCCGTCCCTGCTCGAGCTCGTCGAGAGCCCGGTTTCGGGATTCCCGGTGGCCATCGATGACCGCGGACCGGTGCGCGACCAGATCGGCGCGTCCGTCTTCGTGACGCGGGTGGTCCGAGGGATCGATGCCGGCCGAACGTCTCCGGCCTGGCTGGCGGCCCGGCTGAAGCTCGCCGGCATCCGCTCGATCTCGCTCGTCGTCGACGTGACGAACTACGTGATGCTCGAGCTCGGCCAGCCCATCCACGGTTACGATCTCGATAAGCTCAGCGGCGGCATCACGGTGCGGCGGGCGGCGTCCGGCGAGCGACTCGTCACCCTCGACGGACAGCGTCGGCAACTCCATCCGGAGGATCTCGTAATCGCAGACGAGTCAGGCGCGATCGGACTCGCTGGCGTCATGGGCGGCGAAACCACGGAGATCGGGGCCACCACCTCCGACGTGCTCATCGAAGCCGCGAACTTCGATCCCGTGTCAATCGCGCGCACGGCCCGGCGACACAGGCTGCCGAGCGAGGCCTCCCGTCGCTTCGAACGCGGAGTCGACCCGGATGTCGCGGACGCCGCAGCCGCGCGCGTCGTACAGCTCCTCGAACAGCTCGCCGGGGGGCAGGCGGATGGGCTCGGCTCGCGTCTTCACGCCGCTCCGGCTCCGAAGCCGATCGAGCTGCCCGACGGCTACGTGAACTCGATCGTCGGTGCGGACTACTCCGACCGGGAGACCCTTTCGGCGCTCGGCGACATCGGGGGAGCGATCGAGTCAACGGATGGCGCGCTGCTCGTGACGCCGCCGACCTGGCGCCCGGACCTCACCGACAAGGCAACCCTCGCCGAAGAGGTCGCCCGCATCATCGGGTACGACCGGATCCCGGCGGTCCTTCCGGTGGCGCCTCCCGGACGCGGGCTGACCCGCGAGCAACGTCTTCGCCGTTCCGTCGCACAGACTCTCGCGGCCAACGGGCTCACCGAGGTGCTGGCGTATCCCTTCGTCGCGAGCGCCGGAAACGACACCTTCGGTGCCGCTGCCGGCCCGGTCCCCGCGATAAAGCTCGCCAATCCGCTGGACGGTGACGCAGCTTTCCTCCGCACCTCGCTCATCCCCGGCCTCATCGGCGTCGCACATCGCAACCTGTCCCGCGGACTCGTCGATCTCGGCATCTACGAACTCGGCTCGGTATTCCGACCGGTGGCAGGCCGTCACTACGGCAGCGGCCCGTTGCCCTCCGGCATCGTGCGGCCGGGCGACGGCGAACTGGCGGAGCTTCTCGACAGCATCCCGCCACAGCCGCTGCACGTTGGCGCGCTGTTCGTCGGGGTCGCCATCCACAAGCAACCCGGCCAGGCCGCGGTGCAACGAGCCCTCACGGATGCCCTCGACGCGGCCAGGCAGATCTCGCTCGCTGTGCATGCGACTCTCTCGATTCGCCGGGGATCGCATCAGGCACTGCATCCCGGGCGCACGGCCGAACTTTTCGTCGGGGGCCGCAGCGTCGGATTCGCGGGCGAAGTCCTGCCTGCGCTCGCCGAGGAGTATGACCTGCCCCGCGTGACGGCGGTGCTCGAACTCGATCTCGGTCTGCTCATCGAGCTGGCGCCTCGCGAGGTGTCTCCGACCGCGATCGCCACGTTGCCGGCGGCCACCCAGGATCTCTCGCTGGTCGTGCCGATCGACGTTGCGGCAGCGGACGTGCTCTCGGCGGTCGTCGACGGGGCCGGCGAGCTCCTCGAAGACGCCAGACTCGTCGATGACTACCGCGGCTCGGGCATCCCCGATGGCAGTCGGTCGCTGACCTTCGCGCTGCGCTTTCGGGGCGCCGACCGCACTCTGACGGCAGTCGAAGCAAGCGACGCGAAACTCGCCGGCGCCGCGCTCGCGGGCGAGCGCTTTGGGGCGACCGTCCGCGAATAGCGGATGCACGGTGAAGTTCTACTATGCTCGACCCGTGGACAACTACCGCGAATCAGGATCGGCCGACCGCCGCACGCCAGTGCGCCGTGGTCTCCGTCGTCGTTTCCTGGGCCTGCGCGGCGAGCGACTCCGGGCGACGCTTCGCGACTGAGCCGCTGCCTTCGGGCATAGCAGTTTCGTACGATAGCGCCGCCGGATCACCCCTCGTCAATCCACTCAGAAAAGGCAAGAGCTATGTCCTATTCCGTTGCCGTGGCCGGAGCCAGCGGTTACGCCGGTGGTGAGTTGCTTCGGCTGCTCTCCGGTCATCCGGATTTCACCATTTCAACTGTCACGGCGTTTCAGAACGCCGGCGAGAAGCTCGTCGAAGTGCAGCCGCATCTCCGTTCGCTCGGTCACCTCACCCTCGCCGAGACGACGCCGCAGAACCTCGCCGGGCACGATATCGTGTTCCTCGCGCTGCCACATGGCAGGTCGGGCGAGGTGACCGCGCAGCTACCCCATGGCACGGTCGTCGTCGACTGCGGTGCGGATCACCGACTGACCAACCCCGCGGACTGGGCCGCGTTCTACGGTGGCGAATACTTCGGTGCCTGGGAGTACGGCGTGCCGGAACTCCTCACCTCGACGGGAAAGCAGCGCGAAAACCTCATCGGGACTCGACGGATCGCGGCCCCCGGCTGCAATGCGAGCACGGTCGCTCTCTCGCTTGCCCCGGGCATCGCCTCCGGCGTCATCGAGGAGAATGACTTGGTCGCGGTCCTCGCGGTCGGGCCGTCCGGAGCTGGCAAGAGCCTGAAGCTCCAGAATCTCGCTAGCGAGATCCTCGGGTCGGCCAACCCATACGCGGTCGGCGGTAAGCACCGTCACATCCCCGAGATCCAGCAGTCGCTGCGCGGCGCGGGCGCCTCCAACCCCACGATCTCCTTCACCCCCGTCATCGTGCCGATGTCGCGCGGCATCCTGGCGACTTCGACCGCGCGAATCGTGCCGGGCGTCGGCGCCACGGCGGTGCGCGAGGCATGGGAGAGCGCGTACGCCGACGAGCCTTTCGTCACCCTCTTACCAGAGGGCCGGATGCCGCGCTCGGGTGATGCCCTCGGCGCGAACACCGCGCTCATGGGTCTCTCGGTCGATGAGGCCGCCGGCCGCGTCGTCGTCATCACCGCGCTCGACAATCTCGTCAAAGGCACCGCAGGGGCCGCCATCCAGTCGGCCAACATCGCGCTCGGGATTCCCGAGACGACCGGCCTTCCCGTGGACGGAGTGGCACCGTGAGCGTCACGCATCCGAAGGGTTTCGAGGCGGCCGGGGTCGTGTCCGGCCTCAAGAGCTCCGGGGGCAGGGATGTGGCGCTCGTCGTCAATCGCGGTCCGAGCCAGGCCGCCGCCGCCGTCTTCACGAGCAACAGGGCAAAGGCCAATCCGGTGATCTGGTCGCAGCAGGTGATGACGGACGGGATCGTGAGCGCGATCGTGCTCAATTCCGGCGGAGCCAACTGCTATACCGGGGCCACGGGGTTCCAGGTCACCCATTCGACCGCGGAGCACACGGCGGGCCTGCTCGGCAGGTCGGCCTCCGATGTGCTCATCTGCTCGACGGGGCTGATCGGCGACCAGCTCGATCTCGGCAAGGTGACGTCGGGCATCACCGCCGCGCACAACGCGCTGAGCGGGGACGGCGGGCTGGATGCCGCGCTCGCCATCATGACGACCGACACCCACCCGAAACAGGCGGTCGTCGAGCGCGTCGGCTGGTCGATCGGTGGAATGGCCAAGGGCGCAGGCATGCTCGCTCCGGGACTTGCCACGATGCTCGTTGTGATCACGACGGACGCGGACCTGTCGTCGGCGAGGCTCGATGCGGCCCTCCGCGGTGCCACCAGGGTGACCTTCGACCGGCTCGACTCCGACGGATGCATGTCGACCAATGACACCGTCGCGCTGCTCGCGTCCGCGGCATCCGGGATCTCGCCGGAGCAGGACGAGTTCGTGGCGGCGCTCACCGAGGTCTGCTCGAACCTCGCCACCCAGTTGCAGGAGGACGCGGAGGGCGCGGCACACGACATCACGATCGAGGTCGTTCACGCGGCGAGCGAGGACGATGCGGTGGAAGTCGGTCGCGCGGTCGCTCGCAACAACCTCTTCAAAGCCGCCGTGTTCGGCAACGATCCGAACTGGGGACGGGTTCTCGCGGCCGTCGGCACCACGCAGGCGGCATTCGATCCCTACGACATCGACGTGACGATCAATCGCGTGCGGGTTGCCCACGCGGGAGAGCCGGACCAGCCGCGCAGCCTCGTCGACCTGAGCGGCCGGGCCGTGCATCTCCTGATCGACCTCAACGCGGGATCGTCGACAGCCACGATCAGGACCAATGACCTCACGCACGATTACGTGCACGAGAACAGCGCGTACTCCAGCTGATGGGCGCCCACAGCAGCGAGGCATCGGCAAAAGCGGCCGCGCTCATCGAATCGCTCACCTGGCTCAAGCGTTACCAGGGGCAGACGATCGTCGTGAAATTCGGCGGCAACGCCATGGCGAACGACGAGCTGAAGCACGCCTTCGCCGAGGACATGGTCTACCTGCGCCAGGTCGGCGTGCGCCCGGTAGTCGTGCACGGCGGTGGTCCGCAGATTTCGGCCGAACTCGAGAAGCGTGGCCTCACGAGCGAGTTCAGGGGCGGACTGCGCGTCACGAGTCCCGAAGCGCTCGAAGTCGTGCGCGAGGTGCTGACCACCGAGGTCGGACCGGAGATCGCGGCCCTCATCAACGAGCACGGCCCGCTTGCTCAGGCTATCTCCGGCGAAACGGACGGACTGTTCTCCGGAACGCGCCGCGGGACCGTCGTCGACGGCGAGCAGGTGGATCTCGGGCTCGTCGGCGACGTCACCTCGGTGAATCCCGCGACAGTGCTCGCCATCATCGACTCTGGTCGCATCCCGGTCGTTTCGTCGATCGCTCCTGACGCCGCCCGACCCGGCCAGGCGCTCAACGTGAATGCGGACTCGGCGGCGGCCGCTCTCGCGGTAGCGCTCGGGGCGGCCAAGCTCATCATCCTGACGGATGTCGCGGGTCTCTATCGTGACTGGCCGAACCGCGACTCGCTCGTGTCGTCGATCGACGTGGAGGAACTGAGGGCACTCATCCCCTCGCTCGAGTCGGGAATGATCCCCAAGATGAAGGCCTGCCTCGAAGCGGTGGACGGGCGAGTTTCCCGGGCCGCCATCATCGACGGCCGCGTACTCCACGCAATCCTTCTCGAGGCGTTCACAGCAGAGGGAAGCGGAACTGAAGTGATTTCGAAGAAGGAGGACTCGTGACTACTGAACAGGATTGGCGGCAGCGGTTCGGCGAGGCCATGATGGGTTCGCTCGCTGCTCCGCTCGCCATGCTCGTTCGCGGCGAGGGTGCACACGTCTGGGACGTGGACGGAAAGCGCTACCTCGACTTTCTCGCGGGCATCGCCGTCAACGCGCTCGGTCACGCGCATCCTGTGCTGGTGGATGCCGTCAGCAGCCAGGTCGCGACCCTCGCGCACGTCTCCAACTACTTTGCCAGCCCGCCCCAGCTCGAGCTCGCCGAGCGCCTCCGTCGGATCACGGGCGCGGGAGATCGCGGTCGCGTCTTCTTCTGCAACTCCGGCGCCGAAGGAATCGAGGCGGCGATCAAACTCGCCAGGCTGAACCGCGGCGACGGCTCGCGCACCCGCATTCTGTCGCTGGTCAATTCGTTCCATGGGCGCACGATGGGATCCCTGTCGCTCACCGGCAAGCCGGCCATGCGCGAGCCATTCGAGCCGCTTCTGCCGGGCGTCGAACACATCGACTCGACGCTCGAGGCGCTCGAGGCCGCGATCGATGACACGGTCTCCGCCATTTTCATCGAGCCGATCAAGGGCGAAGCCGGGGTCATCGATCTGCCGGACGGTTTCCTCGAACGGGCTCGTGAACTGACAACGCGGCACGGCGTGCTGCTGATTCTCGACGAGATCCAAACCGGAGTCGGACGCACTGGCACCTGGTTCGCGTTCCAGCAATCCGGCATCGAGCCGGACGCTCTCGTGCTCGCGAAGGGGATCGCCGGGGGAGTGCCGATCGGGGCGCTCGTGACATTCGGGTGGGCATCCGATCTGTTCAAGCCGGGCCAGCACGGCAGCACCTTCGGGGGGAACCCGCTGGCCACGGCTGCGGGCAATGCGGTTCTCGGTGAGATCGAGCGCGCCGGCCTCATCGAGAATGCGGCCCGGATCGGCTCGACGCTGCGCGGGATCATCGCGGACATCGGTTCGCCACTGGTCTCCGAGCTCCGAGGCCAGGGCGCGCTGGTCGGAATCGGACTCACCAGGCCCGTTGCCGCCGAGATCGCCGCGAAGGCTCTGGAACTCGGGCTCATCATCAACGCGACGAACGAGTCGAGCATCCGGATTGCGCCGCCCCTCATCGTCGGAGACGCAGAGCTCGAGGAGTTCCGCCAGCTGTTCACGAAGGCACTGGAGGCCGTCTCATGACCCGACATTTCTTGCGCGACGACGATCTCAGTTCCGCGGAGCAGAGCGCGATCCTCGATCTTGCGGTCGAACTCAAGACGAACCGCTTTGCCGTCAAGCCGCTTGCCGGACCGCAGACGGTCGCGGTGATCTTCGACAAGTCGTCCACCCGCACCCGCGTATCATTCGCGGTCGGGATCGCCGACCTCGGCGGCACCCCGCTCATCATCAGCACGGCGAATAGCCAGCTCGGCGGCAAGGAGACCGCGGCCGACACCGCTCGTGTGCTGGAGCGGCAGGTTGCGGCGATCGTGTGGCGCACCTTCGCCCAGTCCGGTCTCGAAGAGATGGCGCGCGACACGACCGTGCCGGTCATCAACGGCCTCTCGGACGATTTCCATCCGTGCCAGTTGCTCGCCGACCTGCTCACCATCCGGGAGCATCGGGGCAAACTCGCCGGGCTGACGCTGACGTTCGTCGGCGACGGGGCGGACAACATGGTTCACTCCTACCTGCTCGCGGGAGCGACGGCGGGAATGCACATCCGCATCGCCTGTCCGGAGGGCTACCTGCCGAAGGACTCCGTCGTGGCCGACGCCGACGGCATCGCCGCCACGACCGGGGGATCGATCTCGATCTACACCGATCCGATAGAGGCGGTCGCGGGCGCCGACGTCGTGGTCACCGACACCTGGGTGTCGATGGGCAAGGAGGAGGAGAAGGCTCAACGCCTGGTCGACCTCGCCCGGTATCGCGTCGACTCGGAACTCATGAGCCTCGCCAAGCCGGATGCCCTCTTCCTGCACTGCCTTCCGGCCGACCGCGGGTACGAGGTGACCGCCGACGTGATCGACGGCCCGCAGAGCGTCGTCTGGGACGAGGCCGAAAACCGGTTGCACGCCCAGAAGGCCCTGATGGTCTGGCTGTTGCAGCAGAGCTGACATCCTCCCGTTCGAGAAAGAGTCGCCGACGTGGCGTCATAAGCTTGAACACACAACACAAGGAGCAAATCAATGGCGGAACGCGTCGTCCTCGCGTACTCTGGCGGACTCGACACCTCGGTGGGGATCGGTTGGCTGAAGGACGCGACCGGTAAGGAGGTCGTGGCCCTCGCCGTCGATGTCGGACAGGGTGGCGAGGACATGGAAGACATCCGTCAGCGCGCCCTCGACTGCGGTGCCGTAGAGGCGATCGTCGTCGACGCGAAGCACGAGTTCGCCGACGACTTCCTCATGCCGGCTCTCAAGGCCAACGCCCTCTACCAGAAGCGCTATCCGCTGGTCTCGGCGCTCAGCCGCCCGGTCATCGCGAAGCACCTCGCCATCGTCGCCAAGCAGCTTGGCGCCGACAGCGTGGCTCACGGATGCACGGGCAAGGGCAACGACCAGGTGCGATTCGAGGCTGCCGTTGCCGCCCTCGCGCCGGAGTTGAAAAGCATCGCGCCGGTGCGCGACCTCGCACTCACCCGCGACAAGGCCATCGTCTATGCCAACGAGCACGACCTGCCGATCCGGCAGAGCGCCGCGAATCCGTATTCGATCGATAAGAACGTCTGGGGCCGCGCGGTCGAGACAGGATTCCTCGAAGACCCGTGGAACGCCCCCATCGAGGACCTCTACGAGTACACCGAGGACCCGGACGTCGCGCGCGAGGCCGATGAGATCACCATCACCTTCGAGCGGGGCGTCCCGGTCGCCATCGACGGCGTCGCCTATGACGCCCTCGCGATCATCGAGAAGCTCAATGTCGTCGCCGGCAAGCACGGCGTCGGCCGCATCGACGTGGTCGAAGACCGCCTCGTCGGCATCAAGAGCCGTGAGGTCTACGAGGCTCCCGCCGCGATGGCGCTCATCTCGGCGCACGAGGCGCTCGAGAGCCTGACTCTCGAGCGAGACCTCAACCGTTACAAGCGCGGGGTCGAGGCCGAATGGTCCAACCTCGTCTATGACGGACTCTGGTACTCGAGCCTCAAGCGGTCGCTCGACGTGTTCATCGACGACACGCAGCGATACGTGAGCGGCGACATCCGCCTCAAGCTGCAGGGCGGACGCGCGACGGTCACCGGCCAGAGAAGCGAGCAGAGTCTCTACGATTTCAACCTAGCCACGTATGACACGGGCGACACCTTCGACCAGTCGCTGTCCAAGGGCTTCATCGAGATCTGGTCGCTGCCGAGCAAGATTTCGGCGCGGCGCGAGCTGTCGGGTAAGTAGACCGCATGGCGAGCGTCGGCGAGACCACGGAGGGGGCCCTGTGGGGCGGCCGTTTTTCGAGCGGTCCGTCCCCGGAACTGTCGCGCCTGAGCAGGTCGACACAGTTCGACTGGCAGCTCGCGCCCTACGACATCGCGGGATCCAGGGCTCACGCCAAGGCGCTCGCGGCGGCGGGGTACCTCAGCGCCGACGAGCTCGGTGGGATGCTCGACGCGCTCGACACTCTGCTCGCCGCGTATGAGGACGGGAGTTTCGTCCAGCGGGAGAGCGACGAAGACGTGCACGGCGCGCTCGAACGTGGCCTCATCGACATCGCCGGATCGGAACTGGGTGGCAAGCTGCGCGCCGGCCGAAGTCGCAACGACCAGATCGCCACGCTCATCCGCCTGTACCTGCTCGACCACGGGCGCTCGATCTCGCACCTCGTGATCCAGTTGATCGACGCGATCGGCGCCCAGGCGGAGGCGCATCCGGATGCCGCGATGCCCGGTCGCACGCACATGCAGCACGCGCAGCCGGTGCTGCTGGCTCACCACCTCCTTGCTCACGCCTGGCCGCTCGTGCGCGACCTCGAACGGTTGCGGGACTGGGCTGTGCGTGCCAACTTCTCGCCATACGGGTCGGGCGCGCTCGCCGGCAGCTCGCTCAGTCTCGATGGCCGGCTGGTCGCCGATGAGCTCGGATTCGCGGGTCCGACCGAGAACTCGATGGATGCCACGGCGAGCCGCGATGTCGTCGCCGAATTCGCCTTCGTCACCGCGCTCATCGGCATCGACCTCTCGCGTTTCGCCGAAGATGTCATCATCTGGAATACCCGCGAGTTCGGCTTCGTCACGCTGCACGATTCGTTTTCGACCGGGTCGTCGATCATGCCGCAGAAGAAAAACCCGGACATCGCCGAACTCGCTCGTGGCAAGTCCGGCAGGCTCATCGGCAATCTCACCGGGCTGCTTGCGACCCTGAAGGGACTGCCGCTCGCCTACAATCGCGACCTCCAGGAAGACAAGGAACCCGTCTTCGATTCCGTCACCACCCTGGAGGTTCTGCTGCCAGCATTCACGGGCATGATCGCCTCCCTGCAGTTCCACACCGAACGCATGGCCGAACTCGCGCCGCAGGGCTTCTCCCTAGCAACCGATGTCGCAGAGTGGCTGGTGACCCAAAGGGTTCCCTTCCGTGACGCTCACGAGATCAGCGGCGCGCTCGTGAGTTTCTGCGAGCAGCGCGGTCTGGAGCTCGACCAGCCGACGGATGCCGAACTGGCCTCCATCTCGCCCTATCTCACCGCGGGGGTCCGCGGTGTGCTCGACGTCGCCGGCTCGATCGCGAGCCGAACGGGAGCAGGAGGAACGGCGCCCGTTCGCGTCGCGGAGCAGATGGCCGCGCTCACGCGGCGCATCAGAGAACTCGAGGAGACGCAGAAGTGACGTTGAGCAAAGGCAATCGCCCCGAGCGCCCGGAACAGACTCGTGGGCAGAAGATCGCCATGTGGACCATCTTCGGCATCGTCGCCGCGATGGCCGTCGCGGCGGCGATCATCTTCTTCGTAAGCGGTTCGAGCCTGTTCTAGTGTTCGACCGCACGGCCCTCGAACGACCGGCTATCGACATCGCCCCGAGACTGCTCGGCGCGATCCTCACGAAGCGCTCGATCGAGGGCACGGTCTCTGTTCGCATCACGGAGGTGGAGGCGTACCTCGGCGCCTTCGATCCCGGTTCCCACGCCTTCCGCGGGCAGACGAAGAGAAACGCGGTCATGTTCGGCGAGCCGGGATTCTTGTACACATACTTCACCTACGGGATGCACGTCTGCGCGAACGTCGTTTGCTCGCCGCCCGGCACGGCATCCGCTGTCCTCCTCAGGGCAGGCGAGGTGATCGAGGGAGGCGACCTCGCCAGAAGCCGCCGCTCGACCTCGAGGACCCATGCCGACCTCGCGCGTGGTCCGGCCCGCCTTGTCGTAGCGCTCGGCATCACCCTCGGAGACGGAGGTGCTGATCTGGCCGCGTCGCCGTTCGAACTCACGCTGACCGACGAGCCCCCGGATTTCGACGCAGGGGTGAGAACGGGTGTGTCGGGCGATGGTGGCACGGCCGCGTACCCGTGGCGATTCTGGATTCCCGGCGATCCGACGGTGTCGCCGTACAAGGCTGCCGCTCGCCCCAATGGAAATTCAGGAAAACGGTCGCCCGTCCCGCCGGTCCTGTAGCGCCAACGGCCTGAGTCGAGACCAAACTCCTGAATTTCCAACGCGTGGGCACTGCGACAACGATCCGGGCACGGCCGTGGTCGGTTGAGCCGCGCTGGTATTCTTGGCCGGTGCCCGCATCCGAAGCCCTGTCCACCCAGCGCAACGACGATTCGTTCGACGATGTCTGGGATGAGATGGTCTGGCGCGGCCTCGTCCACGTCTCGACCGATGAGGGCGAACTGAAGTCGCTTCTCGCCGGAAGCCCGATCACTTACTACTGCGGATTCGATCCGACGGCGCCGAGCCTGCACCTGGGCAATCTCGTTCAGCTACTCACGATGCGACGCATCCAGCTCGCCGGCCACAGGCCCCTCGGCCTGGTCGGCGGCTCCACCGGGCTGATCGGCGACCCGAGGCCGAGCGCCGAGCGCACCCTCAACTCGCCCGAGGTCGTGAACGAGTGGGTCGGCTATCTTGAGGCGCAGGTCTCCAGGTTCCTGAGCTTTGATGGCGAGAACGCCGCGAGGCTCGTCAACAACCTCGACTGGACGGCCCCGCTCAGCGCCATCGACTTCCTCCGTGACATCGGCAAGCATTTCCGAGTCGGCACGATGCTGAAAAAGGATGCCGTAAGTGCGCGTCTCAACAGCGAGGCGGGTATCAGCTACACCGAGTTCAGCTACCAGGTCCTGCAGGGTATGGATTTCCTCGAGCTCTACCGCACCTATGGCTGCGTGCTGCAGACCGGCGGCAGCGACCAGTGGGGCAACCTCACCAGCGGCACGGACCTCATCCGCAAGGCGGAGGGCGTGAGCGCACATGCGATCGGCACGCCGCTGATCACCAACTCCGACGGCACCAAGTTCGGCAAGAGCGAGGGCAACGCGGTCTGGCTGGATCCGGCGCTCACGAGTCCGTACGCCTTCTACCAGTTCTGGCTGAACACCGACGACGCCGACGTGATCGGGCGGCTCAAGATCTTCACCTTCCTGCCGAGGGAAGAAATCGACAGGCTTGCGGATGCGGTCGCCACTGAGCCGTTCAGGCGCGAGGCGCAGCGCGCCCTGGCGATCGAGGTCACCACGCTCGTCCACGGCCGCGAGGCGACCCAGGCGGCCATCGCCGCCGCGAGCGCACTGTTCGGGCAGGGCGACCTCGCCGAGCTCGATAGCGATACTCTCGAGGCCGCACTGCGCGAGCTGCCGAACACGACGACGATCGCTAGCGCACTCGTCGTGCAGCTGCTCGTCGACACCGGTCTCGCGTCGAGCCTTGGGGAGTCCAGGCGTGCGCTCGAGCAGGGCGGGGTGTACCTCAACAACGCGAAGGTCGAGGATGCCGCGCTCACTCTCGCGGACAGCGTCCTTCCCGGGGGCATGGCCGTGCTCCGACGCGGCAAGAAGACCCTCGCCGGCATCTTCGTCGAGTAGTTCAACTCGGTCTCGTCAGGCGTGAGGTCCGCCAGGTAAACCCGCAATGCCTGCACCCAGGTGCCAGAAGACGTGCCAATAGGGCGATGTCGGAGCGCGGCCGAAGTGAAGCGAGGACGCGGCCGACAGCGCGACACGCCCGGGAATGCCCGTAATTTGCGCGACCCCAATCCGACACGTAATCTTCTTACTTGTCACCCCAAAGGTTCGAAAAGCCGCAGTGCTTCCGGCCTCAAGAGGGACAAATCCGAGTCAAATAGCAGTGCACCTCTTGTAGGAAACTGTCTTCAGATCTTAGGATGAATAACCCGCCTCGTGAGTTTGTCAAAACGATGTTGCGCGCTCTTCGAGCCGCGCCAATCGATTTGACAGAAACGGCGAAGGTGGTAAGTTAGACAAGTTGCCCTCCGCGAGAGCGAGGGCAACAAACACGAGAAAAGTTGCCCTGGCAGCCCAGTCGCGAGACGAAGCACCAGGAGCGTCCGATCCTTGAGAACTCAACAGCGTGCACAATGTCAAATGCCAAAAACCTCGTGCGTGACTGCCAGTTTCTAACTGGTTGATCGCAGGAGATTCCTTTGGAAAAACATTAAAACAACAAAGCAAGTCAGTATTGATTTGTTCTGTCAGTTTCAAACTTGTGTCTTGTCCGCCCATTCCGGCGGCTCGACACACTAGATGTGCCGTTCGACGCTTGCGTCGTTCGTGCAATCAAACATTTACGGAGAGTTTGATCCTGGCTCAGGATGAACGCTGGCGGCGTGCTTAACACATGCAAGTCGAACGGTGAAAGAGGAGCTTG
>OULH01000006.1_pt1 | contig 24270 bp, 22 predicted proteins | sample 1690761 | NCBI WGS metagenome assembly OULH01 (sample SAMEA3914789, study PRJEB12502) | metagenome | biome: forest; material: soil | place: Canada | collected 2011-07-03 | depth 0.3 m | reverse complement strand
AGGCCAGCACCGAGCGCACGCACGCCCGAGCGTGCGAGTTGCTCCAGCCGCAGCGAGGCGCCGATCGCGAAGAGGGCGCAGGCCAGCAGCGCGGACTGGAGGACGTTGGCTACGCCCAGCACGACCTCCGGAAGCGGCACGAACGAGCGCAGCAGCACCGCGACGACGAAGCCGACGATGAACAGCGGCACGATGGCGGGCTGCGGGCCGGATCTCTCCGAGGCGGCGCTGCGCCGACGGGTCTGGATCGACGCGATCGCCACCATCGGCGCGAGCATCAGCACCCTCGTCAGCTTGATGACGACCGCGACCGCGAGCGCCGCGGCTCCCGCCGTCTGCGCGGTCGCGACCACCTGTCCGACATCGTGCACGCTCGCGCCGACCCAATGGCCGAACTGCTTCGCATTGAGCCCGAGGAGGGACGAGAGTGCCGGCAACACGACGATCGCCAGCGTTCCGTAGAGGGTCACCAGCGTGATCGGCGTGCCGGTGTCCTTCTGGTCGGAGCCTCGCGCGGCCGCCATCGCCCCGACCGCCGACACCCCGCAGATCGAGAATCCCGCGGCCATCAGAACGGACTGGTCGCCCTCCAGACGGAACAGGCGCGCGATCAGCCAGGTGATCACGAAACTCACACCGACCAGGGCGACGATCGCCAGGATCGCCACCCAGCCGAGCGCGGCGATGTCGCCGAGGCTGAGCTGCAGCCCGAGCACGACGATGCCGAGCCTCAGCAGGCGGCGAGAGGCGACCGCGAGGCCCGGCTTGAACACTCCGCCGAGAGCGGGCCTGAACGGCGGAATGCTTCCGGCGATCACACCGAGGATGAGGGATGCGGTAAGCCAGGGAATCGCAGGAACGAGCAGGTGAACGCCGTAGCCGGCGGCCGCGGCGACGGCCGCGAGGAGCACGCCAGCGAGGCTGAGTGCGAGAGGTGAGCGACGCACGCTATCCAACCCCTGACTAGACCCGGTTCTTCGCGGGATTGCTCAGCGTTCCGATTCCCTCGATCGTGATATCCACCGTCTGGCCGTCGACGAAACCGCCGAGACCGGCCGGGGTGCCGGTCATGATCACGTCGCCTGGCAGCAGCGTCCAGACATCCGACACGTATTCGATGATCTCTGGGACCTTGTGCAGCATGTCTCTCGTGTTGCCATGGCGACGCTTCTCACCGTCGACGAAGGTCTGGATGTCGAGGTTGCCCCAGTCCAGTTCCGTCTCGATCACGGGTCCGAGCGGCGCGAAGGTGTCGTAGCCCTTCGCGCGTGCCCACTGCCCGTCCGCGAACATCTGATCGCGCGCGGACACGTCGTTGCCTATCGTGTAGCCGAAGATCACGTCGGCGTAGTTCTCGGCCTTCACACGCTTGGCGATCTTGCCGATGACGATCACCAGCTCGCCCTCGTGCACGATGCGGCCCTCCACGGGCGGGATCTGGATCGCGTCGCCGGGACCGACGACCGCGGTGTTCGGCTTGAGAAAGATCAGCGGGTTCTGCGGGCTGTGCGCTTCCTCGCTCAGTTCGTCGCGGTGCGCGGCGTAGTTGAGTCCGACGCAGACGACCTTCGAGCGCGGGATGACCGGTGCGAGCAGTTTCGCCTGCGCGGCGGGCACCCGCTCACCCGTCGTGCCGAAACCGCTGAACATGGGATCCCCTTCGAGCACGACATAGTCGTCCCCGTCCAGGATGCCGTAGCGGGGATCGCCTCCGGCAACGCTGAACCGCGCGATCTTCATGCGTCGAGCCGCGTCATCCAGCCGTGACGATCCGCGACGCGCCCGTACTGGATGTCGGTGAGCTCCTGCCGCAGCGACATGGTGAGCTCGCCGGCCGGGGCGTCCGCGGATCCGATCTCGAAGCCGTCGCCCTTGAGGAGTGCGATCGGGGTCACGACGGCCGCGGTTCCGCACGCGAAGACCTCGACGACGTCGCCGGATGCCACGCCATCACGCCACTCGTCGATGCTCACGCGCCGCCGCTCGACCCTGTGCCCTCGGTCCTCCGCCAGCTGCAGGATCGAGTCCCGCGTGATGCCCTCGAGGATGCTCTCGGACTCCGGGGTCACGAGCGTGCCGTCCTTCTTGACGAGGACGACGTTCATGCCGCCGAGCTCCTCGAGGTACCTGCCCTCCTCGGAGTCGAGGAAGAGCACCTGCGCGCAGCCATGGTCGTAGGCCTCCTGCTGTGCCACGAGGGAGGAAGCGTAGTTGCCGCCCGTCTTTGCGGCACCTGTGCCGCCCTTGCCCGCCCGAGCGTACTGGGTGGAGAGCCAGATCGACACCGGCGCCACCCCGCCACTGAAGTAGGCACCGGCCGGGGAGGCGATGACGTAGTAATTGACCTTCTCGGCCGGACGCACGCCGAGGAACGCCTCTTTGGCGAACATGAACGGGCGGATGTACAGGCTCGTCTCCGGCGCGGACGGCACCCAGTCGCCGTCGACCGCGATGAGCTGCTTGAGCGAGTCGACGAAGTAGTCGATGGGCAGTTCAGGGAGCGCAAGACGAGCCGCCGACCGCTGCATGCGGCGCGCGTTGGCTTCCGGGCGGAACGACCAGATGGAGCCGTCCTCGTGCCGGTACGCCTTGAGACCCTCGAAGATCTCCTGGGCGTAGTGCAGCACGGCGGCAGCCGGATCCAGCGCGATCGGCCCGTAGGGCTGCACGCGAGGACGGTGCCAGCCCCCGCGGGCCGACCAGCAGATGTCGACCATGTGATCGGTGAAGAATTTGCCGAAGCCGGGATTCGCGAGAATCTCCTCGCGCTCCGACTCGCCCTTGGCCGCGAGGTTCTTAGTCACCGCGAAGGTGAGCGTGGTGGGTGCGAGGAGGTTGGTGATCATGGTGGGTCCTTCGGTAGTCCTATAAGTATTCTGCGCTCACCAGAGTGCAAGGGCGATCGCGTCACCGATCTCGCCCGTGGAACGGCGCGCTTCTCCGCGTGAGGCGAGGTCGGCCGTCACCGCCGTGGTGACCCGAGCCGCGGCATCCGCTAGCCCGAGGTGGTCGAGCAGCAGCGCCGCGGAAAGGATCGCAGCCGTCGGGTCGGCGGTCTGCGTGCCTGCGATGTCCGGCGCCGAACCGTGCACCGGCTCGAACATGCTCGGGAAGGTTCCGTCGGGGTTGATGTTGCCCGAGGCTGCCAGCCCGATGCCACCGCTGATAGCGGCGGCGAGGTCGGTGAGGATGTCGCCGAAGAGGTTGTCCGTGACGATGACATCAAACCTACTCGGATTCCTGACCAGGAAGATAGTGGCGGCGTCGACGTGCAGGTAGTCGACCGCGACATCCTCAAATTCGGAGCCCACCCGGTCGACGGTCCGCTGCCACAGGCTGCCCGCGTTCGTGAGCACGTTCGTCTTGTGCACGAGCGTGAGCAGCTTGCGTGGCCTGGCCTCAGCGGCGGCGAAGGCATAGCGCACGACGCGCTCGACGCCGAACGCGGTATTGACCGAGACCTCGTTGGCCACTTCATGCGGTGTGCCGACACGGATCGCTCCGCCGTTGCCGACGTATGGGCCCTCCGTTCCCTCGCGAACCACGACGAAGTCCACGTCGCCGGGATTCGCCAGCGGTGATTCGACGTTCGGGAACAGCCGCGTGGGGCGCAGGTTCACGTAGTGATCGAAGGCAAAACGGAGCTTGAGCAGCAGTCCGCGCTCGATGATCCCTCCCGCAAGCCGCGGATCCCGAGGATCGCCACCGACCGCCCCGAGCAGGATCGCGTCGTAGCCCTTCAAGCTCTCGAGACTCGCGTCATCGAGAATCTCCCCCGTCGCCAGGAAGTGCTCGGCGCCAAGGGGAAATTGCGTGGTTTCGATGACGATATCGGCTGGAACGGCGGCATTAAGCACCTTGACCGCCTCGCTGATGACCTCGGGCCCGATCCCGTCGCCGGGGATCGTCGCGAGCTTGATGGTGCGGGGCATTGCGGCTCCTCGGCGTTAATCGGGCAGAGACTTCAAGCGTACTGGCAGGCTCCACACCGATTGTCAGGCCCTCCTAACGGGGGGTGCGCGTACACTTATGTTTAGTACCAGCTCGCAGCGACGCGGACCGTCGCCGCGAATGACGTCCCATCCCGGCAACGAAAGGACTTGTCATGGGTATCGGAACAGGCATCTTTCTCTTCGTCGTAGGGGCCGTTCTCGCCTTCGCTCTTCGTGTCCAGCTCGCCTGGATTAACCTCGAACTCGTGGGCTACCTGCTCATGGGTGCCGGGGTCGTCGTTTTCGTGATCTCCCTCATACTCGTCATACGCAAGCGCACGTCGATCTCGACCACGCACACGGTGGTCGACCCGGCGGGCACCCAGCGCGTGACGGAGCGCGAGTCAAGGGACGATGTTCTCTAGGAACGTCTTTCCCCTCTAGCTGGCGCGCCCCGCGACTGATTCGGGTTCGGTGTGGGGCGCGTCCTCCCTGGCTGTCGGTCCGGTGCCACGGGTAACGCGGCGTCAGCGCGACTTCGCCAGCGCCACCAATGCGGCGAGAAAACCGACGCCCCCGAACAGCACGATGACGCCGAGAACACTGATCAATACTGCGGCCATATTCGGACTCCCTCGTCTCGCCGCGCAATGAAACCACGGTATCAAGCCAGCGAAATAACCGCAGATATTTCTCCTGCGCGGGGTGGTCGAACGACCTTCAGGCCTGTAAGCGACCGATCGCCCGATCGTAGAATCGCAACAGCGCACGGTTGTTCTCGCCCTCGGCGGCGTCGGCGAGCGCCGCAACCGCCCGCTCGTTGTTCCCCCGCCGCTCTTCGACATCCGCAAGGGCCGCGCTCACGCGTCGCCGCATGTCGGATGAGGCCTGCGCGTGCATCGTCCACAGCTCTTGGGCGGCTCTATCCAACTCCGCTTGGCCGAGGTGACTCCTGGCGACGATGCTGCCAAGGATCACGACGGGAGCGGGCCAGACTCGCTTGAGACCGTGATAAAGGGTCGCAATCGCCCCCCAATCCGTCTCCTCCCAATTCGCCGCGGAACTGTGGATGCCCGCAATGCCCGCCTGCAGCGCGAAGCGGCCACCGCCGGGCAGCGCGCGAGCGGCGAGCGCGAGCCCATTGCGCAGTCGCTGCCGGCCCCAGGCAGAGCGGTCGACTTCAGCGAGGGTAAGGGGCATGCCATCCCGCATCGTCCGGGCACCCCGCCTCGCTTCGCCGAGCTCGATGATCGCGAGCAAGCCAAGAGCCTCCGTGCTCGTCGGATTCTCGGCGACGAGCGCCCTGGCCAGCGTGTCGGCGAGTTCGGCCAGCCGCGCATCCATGAGTTCAGTTCCCGCGACCGCGGTGTGCCCAAGGGTGTAGACACCGTAGATCGTCGTCAGAGCTTCGTCGAGTCGCGTCTCGCGATGACCGGCGGCGGGCCACACGAAGCGAGACTGGGCACGAACGATGGCCTTCTTCGCCCTGGTCAGCCGCGCAGCGACCGTCGGTTCCGGGATACCGAAGAAGTCGGCGATGTCGGCCGTGGGTACCCCACAGACGATTCGTAGGGCCAGCGCAACCTGCTGCTCCGGCGAGAGAGCCGGATCGCACGCCACGAAGATCAGGCCGAGACGGTCATCCGCCGGGTCGACGTCATCCTGCACCTCCTCGGCGAGCATCGGCAGTTTCGCGCGCAGCACCTGATCTCGCCGAAGAGTGTCGATGGCGATCCGATGGGCCGTCGTCGTAGCCCAGGCGCCGATGTTGTCGATGTGGTCGCCGGTGGCGAGCCGTTCGGCGGCGCGCACGAAGGCCTCCTGGGCCGACTCCTCGGCGAGATCGACGCTGCCGAAGGCGCGGAGGGTGGCCCCGACCACACGGGGCCACTCTTCGGCGAACGAGGCGGCGAGTTCAGAGTCCATCGACCAATTCTCGCCGCACTCTCACATTCCGGACATGTCCCAGATCGGACGCACCTCGATGTGCCCACTCGTGGGGCAGAGAGCCGCGAGCTCCTTCGCCTGTTCCAGCGAGTCCGTCTCGAGCACGTAGTAGCCGCTCAGCACCTCGGTCGTCTCGGTGAGCGGGCCGTTGGTGTAGACCGCGGGCTTTCCCTCCCGCGCGGGGGTCACGGCGAATCCGGTTGACTTCGACTGCAGCGCCTCGCCGCCGAGGATCTTCGCTCCAGCAGCCGCAACCGCCGCGGCGAATGCGCCGTGTTCCTTCTGCGCCCGCGCGTGCTGTTCCTCGCTGACCGTCGCCGAATCCCAATCGTCTTCGACGATGAGGACGAGATATTGCTCTGACATGAGTGCTCCCTGTGTCGGGGACCTTTCGGTCCCGATCGATCGTTCAGGCAAACGACGAACGACGCCGGGTAGAAATCGACAATCGCAGGGAAAAACTACTCCGTGATGTCGATTTCCCGCAGCAGGTCGGCGCTGATCGCGACGCGGACCTTTTCGAGCAGTCCGTCGGGCACCGGTGAATCGACCGTGAGCACGCTCAGGGCCTGGCCCCCGGCCTCTCTGCGGCTGATCTGCATCCCGGCGATGTTGATGCCCGCGTCGCCGAACTCCTTGCCGTAGACCGCGACGATTCCGGGCCGATCGGTGTAGATCATCACGATGAGGTGATCGGCGACGGGCACCTCCACGTCGTATCCGTTGATCTCGACGATCTTCTCGACCTGTTTGGTGCCGGTGAGGGTTCCGGAGACGGAAATCTGGGTGCCGTCGCTCAGCACTCCGCGGATCGTGAGCAGGTTGCGGTACTCGTCGCTCGTCGGGTCGGTGATGAGCCGCACCACGAGGCCGCGTTGCTCCGCGAGAAGGGGAGCGTTGACGTAGCTGACCGACTCGCTCACGACATTCGTGAAGAGCCCCTTGAGGGCGGCGAGCTTGAGCACGCTCACGTCGAATTCGACGATCTCACCGCGGATCTCGACGTCGACGCCGGTCACCGGGCTGTCGGCGAGGCCGGCGAAGACCTGTCCGAGCTTCTCCATCAGCGGGATGCCGGGGCGCACGGTCGGGTCGATGACGCCACCGGCGACGTTGACGGCATCCGGCACGAGTTCCCCGGAGAGAGCGAGACGCACCGACTTCGCGACGGAGACGCCTGCTTTCTCCTGTGCCTCATCCGTCGACGCTCCGAGGTGAGGTGTCACGACAATGTTCGGCAGGGCGAGCAGCGGGGAGTCGGTCGGTGGTTCGCTGACGAAGACGTCGAGGCCGGCGCCGGCGATCGTGCCTGCACTGAGCGCGCGGTGCAGTGCGGCCTCGTCGATGAGCCCACCGCGGGCGACGTTGACGATGAACGCGGTCGGCTTCATGAGGGCGAGCTGCGCGTCGGCGATCATCCCGGTCGTTTCCGGCGTCTTCGGCATGTGGATCGTGATGAAGTCGGACTGCGCGAGAAGCTCGTCGAGCGGCAGCAGCGTCACGCCGAGCTGCTGGGCGCGGGCGGCCGTGACGTAGGGGTCATAGGCGACGACCCTGGTTCCGAAGGCCTGCATACGCGCGGTGATGAGGGCGCCGATGCGGCCGAGGCCGATGATTCCGATCGTCTTCTCGAACAGCTCGACGCCGGTGTACTTCGAGCGCTTCCACTGGCCGTCGGCCAGCGCTCCGTGGGCCGCCGGGATGTGCCGGGCGAGGCTCAGGATGTGGCCGACCGTGAGCTCCGCCGCCGAGATGATGTTGGAGGTCGGCGCGTTGACGACCATGACGCCGGCCTCCGTGGCCGTCTTGATGTCCACGTTGTCGAGACCCACTCCGGCTCGGGCGATCACCTTGAGGCTCTTCGCCGCTGCGATGGCCTCGGCATCCACCTGCGTTGCGGAGCGAATGAGGATCGCACTCGCATCGGCGAGCGCCGCGAGCAGCGCTGGACGATCGGTGCCATCGACGGAGCGGATGTCGAAGTCGGGACCGAGGGCCTCGACGGTCGCCGGTGAAAGTTCTTCTGCGATCAGCACGATCGGGTTTGCCACGAATCGAGTCCTTCGTTTGCTTCGGAAGCACGCCGCGACAGCTGCGCGGACGGCTCTAGAACTTTATCCCAGACTCGTCGTGCGCCCGATCAGGTGATGCGCGTCGCCGCACTGGCGATCGAACCGAGGGTCAGACTGCCGGCGGAAAGCGCGGCGAGCGCCAGTACGAACAGCCCGATCCTGACGACGACGGTGCGGCGGCGGCCGATTACGAGGGCGAGGCCGTAGGTCGCGAACGGCAGCAAGAGGTAGATCACGATCGCAACCCACGGATAGCTGAGAAGACCGTGTCCGAGCTTGCCGAGGAGTTTGTTCTGCACCGAGACGTACTGCGACAGGGCCATGGCCTGCGCGATCGCTTCGTAGAGGTAGAAGGCGAACAGTAGTCCGAACGCGACGGCGACGGTCGCGCCGAGCCAGCCCAGGCGACCCGACCCGCCTGCGGGGGTGTGACCTTCGTGCGCGTCATCGATCGAAGAGTTCTCGGTCACGGTGCTCCTAATAGCCAAGGATGAACGGCCACGGAGCCAGGATCACCACGCCGAGCGCGAGCCACAGCATCCTGGTTCGTGCGCGCGTCTTCGGCGTGAGCATGAGCACCCCGAAGAACCAGAGCACGGGCGAGAGGAATGCCAGGAACTGGGCGACACGATCCAACACGGCCGGCAGCGCGCCCGCGCTGCTCGCCGGGATGGCCTGGATCGCGATGATCCATCCGACGACGTACACGAGAAAGACCCCGCCGAAGGCGCCGTAGGTCACGAGAAGAGCGGAACTGGCGGGCGGCTCCGCGGCATCCGGGGGTTCATCCCGCGGCAATTCGTCGGCGAACGTGCTCTCGACGTGGGTCGAATCCTTCTGCCCGTCCCAACTCAGAGCTTCGTCATCCGGCTCGGCGCTCATCTCAGCACCCTAGCGGTTCAGCCTCAGCTGGATCACCTCGACGACATAGTCGAACAGTGGATGCTCCGGCGCGAGACCCGTGATCACCGTCGCCAGCTCGTCCGCGGGTCTGTCGCTGCGCAGCATGGCCTGGAGTTCGACGCTCTCCGCATCCTCCGGAACGTCGAATCGGAGCGCCGCCCCGACCGCGTTGAGCAGGTCCCAGGCGGGCAGTCCGAGTTCGGCGAGCTGGGCGGCCGGCCCGATGAAGCGCTCGTTTCGGCTGAGTTTGCGCAGCGGGTTGCGGCCGACCCGCTCGCAGGTGTCCGGCAGGTGCGGGTTGGAGATGCGTTTGAGCGTCTTCTCGATGTAGGCCTGCTGCTCCTCCGGATCGAAGCCGTGCTTGGCGACGAGCAGTGCCTTCGTCTCGGCGAGCACGGCGCGCACCTCGGCCTGCAGCTCCGCGGTCGCGAGCGCCTCCCGGATGCTCACCCAGCCGCGATCGATGCCGTGATAAGCAGCCGCCGCGTGCGCCGTGTTGACGGTGAAGAGTTTGCGCTCGATGAAAGGACCGAGGTCGTCAACCCAGGTCACGCCGTAGATGTCCGGCACGTCGCCCTTGAACGGCGTGCGGTCCACGATCCACTCGAAGAACGATTCGATGGTGACGTCGAGGCCGCCATCCTGCTCCGGCACGATGCGGTCGATCGCGCAGTTGGCGAAGACCGCGTTGTGCGCCGGGGCGTGCTTGCGTACCTCCGCCGCGAGGATGTCCGTGCCGTTGATCGCGTTCTCGCAGGCGATCACCGCGAGTTTCGGCGCGGCCTTGCCGCGGGCATCCAGCCCCTTGGCGATCACGGGCGCGATGAACTGCAGGATGCGTGCACCGACCGCCGTCGTGACGATGTCTGACACGGCGATCGCCGCGACGACGTCATCTTCGTGAGTGCGGCTGTTAATGGCCCGATAGCCGTCGACGACGCTCGATCGGGACTCCTCGCCGACCTCATGCACATGGTAGCTGGGGGTCGCCTGCAACTCTGCGATGATCTCGTCGTTGACGTCGGCGAAGATCACCTCGTAGCCGCTGGCATGAAGGAATTGGGCGACGAAACCGCGACCGATGTTGCCCGCGCCGAAATGGACCGCTGTCTTCTTCGCCATGACGGAATCCTACTTCGCGGCACGTTGCGGAGGACCCGTCCGCGGCACATCCGGTCCCCCTGTCGCCCGCCCATCGAAAATTCAGGATTTCGGACTCGATCGCGCGCTCAACGGCCCGCGTATGAGACATCCCGTACCGAAGTCCTGAATTTTCGATGGGCGGGCGAGCGGACCCCACGGCACGTTACAAGTCCGTCACATTGATGATGTTGACTCCATGAACAATGGACCTCATCTCCGTACGCGAAATCCGGGTCGCCTCGACCCGCGCCGAGGTGACCTTTGCGCCCGGAGAGCGGCCGCTCGCCGGCGGAACGTGGCTCTTCTCCGAGCGACAGGAGGGCCTCACCGGGCTCGTCGACCTGACCGGCCTCGGCTGGCCCGCCGTGACCGAGACGGACACCGCGCTCAGCGTCGCGGCGACCTGCACCATCGCCGAACTGTCCCGCCTCACCCCCGCGGCACTCAGATCCGGCAATTGGTCCTCCGCGCGGCCGGGTAAGGACGAGTTGCCGGATGTCGCGAGCGGGTCGCCTCTCTTCTGGCAGTGCGCGAACTCCCTGCTCGCGTCGTTCAAGATCTGGAACGTGGCCACGGTCGGGGGCAACCTCTGCATCGCGCTGCCCGCGGGGCCGATGACTTCGCTCGGCGCCGCTTTGGATGCCGAGGCCGTCGTCTGGACGTCCCGCGGCGGTGAGCGGCGGCTTCCGATCGCGGAGTTCGTGACGGGCGTGCAGGAGAACGCGCTTGCGCCCGGCGAGGTGCTGCGCGCAATCGACATTCCCCGGCGGTCGCTGGAGAGCCGCACCGGATTCCGCCGGATAGCCCTCTCGCCACTCGGCCGCACCGGCACGCTCGTGATCGCCCGGCTGGATCTTAGTGGCGAAGTCGTCTTCACCGTTACGGGAGGAACCCGCCGGCCGATCCAGTTGCGCTTCGACGAACTGCCGAGCGAGCGGGCGCTCCGGCACGCCGTGAGGGCGATCGACGAGTGGTACTCGGACGCCCACGGGGCGGCCGACTGGAGGTGCGCCATGAGCGTGCTGTTCGCCGAAGAGTTGCGCATCGAACTCGGCGGCGCGGCATGAGGTTCTCCGTCAACGGCGTCACCGTCGAGGCCGAACCTCAGCCGGGCCAGGTGCTCCGCACCGTGCTCCGCGATCTAGACCATTTCGAGGTGAAGAAGGGCTGCGACGCCGGCGACTGCGGCGCCTGCTCCGTGCTTCTCGACGGCGCGCCGATCCACTCCTGTATCTACCCGGCTCATCGGCTCGAAGGTGCTGCCATCACGACCGTGGCCGGCCTCGGAACGCCGGAGGCGCCGCATCCGCTTCAGCAGAGCTTCGTGGATGCCGCGGGCTTCCAGTGCGGCTTTTGCACCGCCGGCATGATCGTCACGGCGTCGACCTTCACCGACGAGGATCGCGAGGACCTGCCGAGACTGCTCAAGGGGAACCTGTGTCGCTGCACGGGATATCGCGCCATCAGGGATGCGATCCACGGCGTGAGCAACACCGAGCTGCCGGACGCGGGAGACGCGGCGGGCAGGTCCGTCAAGGCGCCCGCCGGCATGCGGGTCGTCACCGGTCGCGAGGAGTACACCCTCGACCTGAAGACGACCGGCCTGCTGCACCTCGCCGTGTTGAAGAGTCCGCACGCTCACGCTCGCATCCTCTCGATCGATGCGGCTGCCGCGCTCGCGCTCGACGGCGTGCACGCCGTGCTCACCCATCGGGATTCTCCGAGCACCCTGTTCTCGACCGGACGGCACGAACACCGCACGGATGACCCCGACGACACCCTTGTGCTCGACCCCGTGCTTCGCTTCCGAGGTCAGCGCGTCGCGGCGGTCGTCGCCGACACGGTCGCGATCGCCGAGCGGGCGCTCTCTCTCATCGCGGTCGACTACGAGGAGCTTCCCGCCGTCTTCGACCCCGAGCTGGCCCGTTCGCCCGGGACTCCACTGCTGCACGCCGACAAGGGCAGCGACCAGCGAATCGCCGGGCCGGACCGCAACACCGTGGCCGAGATGCACGGTGAGACGGGAGATGTCGACGCGGCCCTCGCTGCCGCCGACGCCGTGGTGACGGGAACCTGGCGGACCCAGCGCGTGAGCCACGCCGCACTGGAGACCCACGCGACACGCGGGTGGCTCGACGCCGACGGACGACTGGTACTGCGCACCAGTTCGCAGGTCCCCTACCTCGTGCGGGACGAGCTGTGCCACATCTTCGAGCTATCGCCCGACACTGTTCGCGTCTTCACGGCGAGGGTCGGCGGCGGCTTCGGCGGCAAGCAGGAGCTCGTGACGGAGGATCTGGTCGCGCTGGCCGTGCTCCGCACCGGTCGCGCGGTGCAATACGAGTTCACGCGCGAGGACGAGTTCACGATCGCGTCTCCGCGGCATCCGATGCGCGTCTCCGTGACCCTGGGAGCCACGAGCGACGGCACCCTGACCGCCATGACCGTCGACCAGCTGATGGATACCGGGGCCTACGGCAACCACGGCATCGGCGTCATGTACCACAGCGTGCACGAGTCGGTGAGCGTCTACCGCTGCGAGAACAAGCGGGTGGATGCCCAGTCGGTCTATACGAACAACCTGCCGTCCGGCGCCTTCCGCGGCTACGGTCTCGGGCAGGTGATCTTCGCGATCGAGTCCGCGATGGACGAGCTGGCCCGCGAGCTCGGCATCGACCCGTTCCAGCTCAGGCGGCTCAACGCGATCGTGCCGGGCGACACCATGGTGGTCGTCGATCCGAACGAGAAGAGCGACCTGCTGATCGGCAGTTACGGCCTCGACCAGTGCCTCGATCTCGCGCAGTCCGCGGTGGAACGGGGAAACTCCGTCGAAGCCCCCGCCGGGCCGACCTGGTCGAGCGGCACCGGAATGGCCATCTCCATGATCGCGACCGTTGCCCCTCGCGGGCACTTCGCCGACGCTTCGGTGACACTGCTCCCCGACGGCGACTATGGCCTCGCCGTCGGCACGGCCGAGTTCGGCAACGGCACGACCACCGTGCACGGGCAGCTAGTGGCGACGGCGCTCAACACGACGGTCGGCCGGATGCGGATCAGACAGTCCGACACCGACGCGGTTCGCTACGACACCGGGGCGTTCGCGTCCGCCGGAGTGGTGGTCGCGGGGAGAGCGCTGCTGGCCGCAGCCAGCACTCTCGGCGAACTCATGCTCGAACGGGCATATTCGATGACCGGCGAACGCGGTCGGATCGTGGACGGAGGCGTTCAGACTCGGTCCGGGCTCGTCACGGCATCCGAACTCCTCGAAGCGGGGCCGCTCACGGCGGACGGAAGTCACGACGGGACCCCGCGCTCGGTCGCGTTCAACGTGCACGCCTTCCGGGTTGCCGTCGACTCGGCGACCGGCGAGGTGCGCATCCTGCAGTCGATCCAGGCGGCCGATGCCGGCACCGTTCTCAACCCGGAACAGCTGCGAGGGCAGATCGAGGGCGGCACCGCCCAGGCGATCGGAACGGCCCTGTACGAGGAGATGACGCTGGATGGCGAGGGTCGTGTGACGACCACGGCGTTTCGCAACTATCACGTCCCGCAGTTCGCGGACATCCCGGACACCGAGGTCTACTTCGCCTCCACCTTCGACGACCTCGGTCCGCTCGGCGCGAAGTCGATGAGCGAGGCGCCATACAACCCTGTGGCCCCTGCCCTCGCCAACGCGATCAGGGATGCGCTCGGGGTGCGCCCGCACGAACTGCCGATGTCGCGCGACCGGCTGTGGCGACTTGCGGGCGATGGATTGCGCCGGCCAGCGTCCTGAGCGGTGCCCCGCTTGCGCCGGTGCGTGCGGCGATGATCTCGGCGAGGATCGCGACAGCCGTCTCTTCGACGGTGCTCGCTCCGAGATCGAGGCCGATGGGCGAACGGAGGCGGCCGATCGCCTCGTCGGTCACTCCCCGCTCGCGCAGGGATGCGATCCGCCGGTCGTGAGTGCGACGGGAACCCATGGCGCCCACGAATCCGGCCGGCGAATCGAGCGCGAGGGCGATGAGCTCCGAGTCGAAGCGCGCGTCGTGGCTCAGCACGCAGATCACCGTGCGCTCGTCGACCGCAGCCTGCGCGAACCAACTCGTCGGCCAGGCGACGACGAGCTCGATGTCCGGAAAGCGCGCAGGCGTTGCGAAGAGCGGACGAGGGTCGCACACCGTCACCCGATAACCGAGCGTCCGCGCCGCGCTGGCGAGGGCGGCGGAGTACTCCATCGCGCCGAAGACGATCATGGTAGGCGGAGCGACCGCGACCTCGAAGAAGACCTCCACCAGATCGCCGTCGCAATCGATGGTGTCCAGTCCGCCGGCGCCGAGCGCGATGCGGGCGGCGAGTTCGGATGCGATCCGGCGCTCGTGGGCCGGGCCACCGTCGAGGATCGATGCCACCCCCGCCGCGCCGCCGGACGCCGCGAGACGCAACTGTTGCGGCAGGTCATCCGTGACGAGCCGCACGTGGATGCGGAGCTGGCCGCCGCAGGTGAGCCCGACCGAGAAGGCAGTCTCGTCGCTCACGCCGTACTCCACGGTGCGGGAAACCCCGTCGGCGAGCACGGACTCGCACACCTCCACCACCGCGCCCTCGACGCAGCCGCCCGCGATGCTGCCGATCACGGCATCCCCGTCGAAAGCCATCGAGGTACCGACCGTGCGGGGCGCGCTGCCCTCGATCGCCACGGCCGTCGCAATCGCGACCGGGCGGCCGGCCTCGATCAGCGGCAGCAGCCGTTCGGCGATCTCGAACATCTCCACAGCGTCGCACATTGCCGTTTCGATTCGGTTACGCGACCGACACATGCGGATGCTAGAAACGCACCATGCTCACGATCACCGGCGCCACACACATTGTCATCGACGAGTCGACCGAGACCAGCGGCGCCATCAGCAGCGCCGACGGCGTCATCGTGGATCGCCTTGACGGAGGCGACACCCTCGACGCGACCGGCTGTGTCGTCACCCCTGGCCTCATCAACGCTCACCATCATCTGCTTCAGAGCGCCTTTCGCACCCTGCCGGGAACGCGGGGGGTCGCCATGGCGGAATGGCTGCCGACGATGGCAGCTGCCTATTCGCGGGTCGGGATCGACGCGGAGCTGGCGCACGCCGCGGCATCCGTCGGCGTGGCGGAGGGCCTCCTGAGCGGCGTGACGACGATCGCCGACCACCACCTCACCTGGCCTATCGGGGCAGACACGGTCGCCATCGCCACGGCGACGACGGATGCCGCCCGCGCGATCGGTGGGCGCCTCGCCTTCGTGCGCGGTTCCGCCCGCGACGACCCGCAGGAGGCCGCCGCCTCCGCAGAGGCGATCGTCGCCGCGCTGCTGCCGGGGGTCGTCGGCGGAGTGAGCGACGACGGCATGCTGCAGCTCGCTGTCGGTCCGGCCGGTGTGCACAGCGACAGCCGGGAGACCTTCGAGCTGCTCGCCGAGGTCGCGGCGAAGCACCGACTGCGTCGCCGCACCCAGGCCAACGAGCAGGTCGACGTCGTCATCGCACGGGAGAAATACGGCAAGTGGCCCCTTGAACTGCTCGAGGAATGGGGCTGGCTGGCGCCGGATGTGACGCTCGCCCATCTCTGCGATGTGACGGAGGACGAGATCGCGCGGCTCGCATCCGCCGGGATCACCGCCACCCATGCGCCCGGCTGCGACCTTCCGATGGGCTGGGGCATCGCCCCCGTGGCGAAACTGCGCGCGGCGGGTATCACCGTCGGCCTCGGCACCAGCGGTGGCGGCAGCAACGACGCGGGCCACCTGCTCGCGGATGCCCGGCTCGCGATGCAGGTCGCCCCCCTCGTCGGCGCGGCCATCCCGGCGCGAGAGGTGCTCGGCATGGCCATGGCTGGATCCGCGGCAGGGCTCGGACGGCCGGAGCTCGGCCACCTGCGCACGGGTGCGGCGGCTGACCTGTGCGTCTGGGACGTCTCCGGCGTCGCGGATGCCGGCGTCGCCGACCCGGTTGCGGGCCTGCTCTGGGCATCCCCGGGCCGTCGGCCGCGGCACGTCGTAGTCGCGGGGCGGGTGGTCGTACGCGACTACGAGTTGGTCAACGCGGACGAGCGGCAGCTCGTCGAGACGCTGCGCCGCCGTCTCAGCCGCTGAGCCGGCGTGCATCCCGGCTCCGCACCGCGCCCGCGTTGAAAATTCAGGACTTCGGCGCGGTAAAACCGCGGTTCACCTCGATTCGCTTGCGAAAGTGCGCAATGTCCTGAATTTTCGACGTGGGCATCGTGGGCATTCTCTACAGGTCGAGCACGAGGCGCGGGCAGGCGGCGCGCGAGACGCAGATGTACATGACCGCGTTGTCCGCCTGCTCGGTCGGCGTGAGGATCGAGTCGCGGTGGTCGACCTCGCCCTCGAGAACGGGCGTCTCGCAGGTACCGCAGGTTCCTTCGCGGCAGCTCGACAGCACGAAGACCCCCGCGTCTTCCACGACCTCGAGGATGCTTCGATCCGGCGGCACGGTGAGGGTCTCACCGCTCAGCGCGAGCTCGACCTCGAAGTCGCCGTCGAAGACGGGAGCGGCCAGCGCCTTCGCCTCGAAGCGCTCGACGTGCAGCGGATGCGCACCGGCCAGCGCCTCGACGGCCTCGATGAAGCGCGCCGGTCCGCAGCAGTAGATGACGGTCGCCGCATCGAGCGAGTCGAGGAGGGAGACCAGTTCGAGCCGCGATCCCTCGTCGGAGATGTGCGGCACGGCCTCCGGAAACGCGTCGAGCAGAGCCATCGCCGTGCGTGAGCGCCCGGAGTAGTGGAGCGAGTGGTCGACGCCGGCGTCGCGGGCGGCGGCGACCATCGAGGTGATCGGGGTGATGCCGATGCCGGCCGCGAGGAACAGGTACGTCGTCCCGGCGAGGGGTTCGAAAGCGAAATGATTCTGCGGTCCGCGCACGCGGATGGTCCTGCCGATCTCGACCTCGTCGTGCAGCCAGGTGGAGCCGCCTCTGCCAGACGGTTCACGCAGCACGCCGATGCGCCAGGTACCGCCGTGAACTCCGTCCGCCGGCGGCATGAGCGAGTACTGGCGCTCGCCGCCGCGCGGCAGCAGCACGTCGATGTGGGCTCCCGGCTGCCAGGACGCGAGCGGGCCGTCCGCATTGGCCACGAGATCGAGCAGAACGACGGAATCGGCGGCCATGGTTCTCGCTACGACCCGCACCGTGATCTCTGAACTCATCGAGGTTCCGGTTTTTCCTTGACGACGAAGAGGCGGTAGCCACCGGCCTCGAGCGCGCGCCAGCGATGACGGATGCCGCCCTCGAAGTAGAGCGAGTCCCCCGGGCCGAGGATTGAGGTCTCCCGACCCTCGAGGTCCACCGCGACGACGCCCGACACCACGTGGAGGAACTCCGCACCTTCGTGCTTGTAGAAGTCGCCAGGCTCCTGGTTCGCGCCGACGAACTCCATCGGATGGAAGCTGCGCCGACCGTGCACCAGCAGCCGTCCCTCACCGTCGCCATAGGGCCCGCGGGTGCCCTCGTTCGCCCGTACGAGCACCGTGTCGGGCTGCACGGGCGAATCGTCCTGGTCCTCCTCGGCCGCCGCGATGATCTCCAGCTGGCTGCTTCCGAGTGCCCTGGCGATCTTCTCGAGCGAGACCATGCTCGGCCGGGCGCGACCCCGCTCCAGCTGGCTGAGAAACGGATGCGACAGCTGGGCGATCGCGGCAAGCTCCACAAGGGTCAGGCCGCGCGCACGACGGAGCTTGCGGATGCGCCCACCGATGCGTTCGGCCTGCTGATCAATTGCGGCATCGACAGCGGTAACGGGATCCTCCTGATGTTGGCGGCAAAGATATCGAGAACACGGACGACCCTCTCCGACTGCGACGGGCCTCGGCAACCGGGATGGCCCAGTCGTAACACGTCGAAATGGCACCGTTACATGTCGGAAACGGGACGTCCTTAGATTCGATGATGTTGAGGATATCAACATTCGCGAGCAGCCAACTCGACGGCGCGGTGGCTGCACATTGTGGGATCCCTGGGAGGCGGCGCCGTGTCACTGCTTCCACGAAAGCTTTCGGTCCTCAGCAACGCAACCCTTCCCGATGGTTCGCGAGTGGATGTGGAACTCGCGGGCGGGATCGTGACCGGCGTGTTCGCGGCCGGGCACTTCGACGGACTCGGACATTTCGACAAGGTCGATGACGCCGTCATCGACCTCGACGGATTTCTGCTACTCCCCGCGCCGGCCGAGCCGCATGCGCACCTGGACAAGGCCATGTCGTGGGACCTCATCAACCCGCCGATGGGCGACCTCGGCCTCGCCATCAGCTCGTGGCGCGCCTACTCGTCCGTCATGACGGTCGAGGGCATCGCGGATCGGGCCCGCGCCGAGGCACTCCTCCTGCTGCGCAACGGCACCACCGCCATCCGCGGGCATGTCGACCTGCTGGAGGGTCCGGACCCGCTGCGCGGGGTGCGAGCGCTGGTGGGCGTGCGCGAGGAGCTCCGCGAACTGATCGACATCGAGCTCGTCGCGCTGGCTGCTCCTGACGCCCCGGACTCCGTCATCGAGCAGGCGCTGGATCTCGGCATCGACCTCGTCGGCGGCGCACCGCACCTCGCCCCGGAACCGCACGAGGACCTCGTGAGACTCCTCGCCATCGCCGAGCGTCGCGGTGTCGGGGTAGACCTCCACACCGACGAGGGGCTCGCGGGCGAGCCGACGCTCCTCGAGTTCGCTCGTATCGTGCGGGGCTGGAGCCAGCCCGTTTCCGCCGGCCACTGCGTGCGCCTCGGAACCCTTGATGCGGATGCGCTGCAGGAGGTCATCGCCGAGGTGCTGGCGAGCAACATCGGCATCATCTCGCTGCCGATCACCAACCTCTATCTGCAGGGCTGGGAGCATCCGGTCTCAACGCCGCGCGGACTGACCGCACTCCGCGCGCTCCTCGACGCCGGGGTACGAGTCGGCGCCGGCGCGGACAATGTGCGAGACCCCTTCAACCCGGTCGGTCGCAGCGACGCGTTGGAGACCGCTTCCCTGCTCGTGACCGCCGGACACCTCACGCTCGACGAGGCTTACCACGCGGTGAGCACCGGTGCGCGGTCGGTGATGTCGCTGCCGGAAGCCGGCGTCGCCGTCGGTGCCGCCGCCGAACTCCTCGCGGTCCGAGGCGCCAACCTCTCCGATGTCATTGCGAACGCGACAGCCGATCGCTTCGTGATCCACGCCGGCAACCTCGTTGCCCAGAGCTCCGTGACCTACCACGTCGCGGCGCCCACACTCGCCAACCAACCCTCACTCCTGGAAACGAGGTGATGCTGCCCATGTCCGTCACAGCACCCGCCAAACATTCTTCTTCGTCGTCGACCGACGGCACGCTGCTCGACTTCCGAAACGTGGCGATGCGGTTTCCCAACGGCACCGTCGCCCTTCAGGGCGTCGACCTCACGGTGAACCGCGGGGAATTCGTCACGGTCGTGGGGCCATCAGGATGCGGCAAGAGCACGCTCCTCAGAATCGCCTCTGGTCTCGAGACCGCCTCCGAGGGAACCGCCAGCGTCGCCACGAACCGCATCGGTTACGTGTTCCAGGACGCAACGCTGTTGCCATGGCGCACCGTGACCGACAACGTCGAACTTCTCGCCGAACTCGGCGGCGTGAAGGCGAAGGAACGCGCGGTGCTGGCGCAGGAGTCCATCGACCTCGTCGGCTTGACCGGCTTCGAGAAGAATCTTCCCAAGGAGCTATCGGGTGGCATGAGAATGCGCACGTCTCTCGCTCGGTCGCTCACCCTCGAACCAGAACTCTTCCTCTTCGACGAGCCGTTCGGTGCCCTCGACGAGATCACGCGCGAACGCCTCAACGACGAGCTGCTCAGGCTCTTCGTCGAGAAACAGTTCGCCGGGCTCTTCATCACCCACTCGGTGTCGGAAGCCGTCTACCTCTCCACGAAGGTCATCGTGATGTCGGGTCGGCCGGGGTCGATCGTCGGAGCGTTCGACGTGCCCTTCCCCATGCCGCGTGATCCGGACATCCGGTTCACCGCCGAGTTCGCCGAACTCGTCGGCGAGGTATCGCACGCCCTGAGAGGGGGGCATCGCTGATGGCCGACATCGCAGAGCGCCCGGCCCAGCGGGCGGCGCGCGCGTCACGACAGGCCAGAATCGGGCGCGCCTACGCGCGACGAGGCGCCCAACTGTGGCCCCCGGTGGTCGTGTTCTTCCTGCTCATCGGCCTCTGGTACCTGGTCGCCTGGTACTACGACAGGGTGCAGGGGCTTGCGTTCCTCGTGCCGTACCCGCACCTGGTCATCACCAAGGGCGTCGCTGACCCTTTCTTCGCGCCGCAACTTCTCGCCGACCTGGGCAATTCAACCCAGGTCGCACTCACCGGACTCGCGTTCGCGATCGTGATCGGTATCGGGTGGGCGACGCTGATGTCGCTGGCGAAGTGGGTCGAGCGCTCCCTCTACCCCTACGCCGTCATCCTGCAGTGCATCCCGATCCTCGCCCTCGTGCCGCTCATCGGAGCGCTGTTCGGCTACGAGTTTCTCTCGCGCGTGATCGTCACGACGATGATCTCGCTGTTCCCGATGGTCTCGAACACGCTGTTCGGCCTGCAGTCGGCGGATCGGGCCCAGCGCGAGCTCTTCCAATTGCAGGGCGCGAGCAGGCTGACCACGCTGAGGAAGCTGCAATTCCCGGCGGCGATGCCGTCGATCTTCCTCGGGCTGCGCAATGCGGCCGGCCTCTCGGTGATCGGCGCGATCGTGGGCGACCAGTTCTTTCAGCGCGGCACGCCGGGTCTCGGCGTGCTCATCCAGGTCGCGACCTCCCGCGTCAACGGTCCTGGCACCTTCGCGGCGATCATCACCGCCTCGCTGCTCGGCGTCGCGGTCTTCCTGTTCTTCGGCTGGCTCGCGCGCGCCGTGGTCGGCAGGTGGTACGACTTCGGCTAATCCAGACTCTCCCTTCGCAGCACCCTTCGCACCCCACCAATAAATGAGGAGTACCAATGCATAAAACAGCAGCACGCTCCGCCATCGCCGTCGGCATGGTGTTCGCCGCCGGAATCGCGCTCACGGCGTGCTCCGGCAGTTCGGCCGGATCCACCACCACGCCGACCGCAGCGGCCGGCGGCGTCGATCTGTCGGGTGTCTGCCCGGCCACGGTCACCATCCAGACTGACTGGAACCCGGAGGCCGACCACGGCCACCTCTACCAGTTGCTCGGGCCGAATCCGGTAATCGACTCCAGCAAGAAGTCGGTGTCCGGCGACCTCTACTCCGGCGGCAAGTCGACCGGCGTCAAGGTCGAGATCCGCTCCGGCGGTCCGGCCATCGGCTACCAGACGGTGAGTTCCGAGCTGTACAAGGACAAGAACATCACACTCGCCTACGTCTCCACCGACGAAGCGGTTCAGCTCTCGGCGAGCCTGCCGACCACGGCAGTCTTCGCCGAGAACAACATCTCGCCCCAGATGATCATGTGGGACCCGGCCACCTACCCGAAGGTCACGACCATCAAGGAGCTGGCGACGGCCCTCAAGGCGAGCGGCGGAATCGTGCGCTACTTCCAGGGCGCGGCCTACATGGGATACCTGCAGGGCTCCGGCATCCTCCCGGCCAATGTCACTGACGGCAGCTACGACGGAACCCCCGCTAAGTTCGTGACCGCGAAGGGCAAGGACGGCCAGCAGGGCTTCGCCACGGCCGAGCCGTACATCTACCAGAACCAGGTCACAGCCTGGGGCAAGCCGGTGAACTTCCAGCTCATCAACGACACCGGATACCCGATCTATCCAGAGGCGATGTCGGTGCGCAGCGGCGACCTCACGACGCTCAGCCCGTGCCTCAAGAAGCTGGTGCCGGTGCTGCAGCAGGCCGACGTCAACTACATCAAGAGCCCCGGTGCGACGAACAAGCTCATCGCCGACCTGGTCACCGCCTATAACAACGGCTGGGTCTACGACGCGAGTGTCGCCGACTACGCGGTCAAGGAGATGAAGAAGCTCAACATCGTGTCGAACGGAACCAACGGCTACGTTGGCGACTTCGAGCAGGCGCGCGTGCAGAAGATCATCGACATCGATACGCCGCTCTTCACCAAGACCGGCTCGACACCGAAGGCCGGGCTCAAGGCGACCGACCTCTTCACCAACGAATTCCTCGACAAGACGATCGGATTCTAAGAGCACGATGAACGAGCCATCGATGGCGACGACGGGCACGGCGCGGTTCGCCGGCAAGCGCGTCGTCGTCGTCGGTGGGGCCCGAGGCATCGGCGGTGCGATCGCCGCTCGCTTCTCGGTCGAGGGTGCTCGCGTGAGCATCCTCGACCGGCTCGTCGACGAGGTTTCCCGCCACGCGAGCATCATCGGCGGGCACTTTCACGAGGTCGACCTGATCGATCCCGCCGGCACGGAGTCCGTCACCGGCGAGGCGATCAGGGAGCTCGGCGGGGTGGACATCCTTGTGAACAGCGCCGGCATCCTGCGCCTCGGTCCGCTGCTCGAGGTCACGGTCGCCGACTGGAACACGATCTTCTCGGTCAACGCCCGCGCAATGCTCACCACCATGCAGGTCGCGGCACGATCGATGATCGCGGGCCGCGGCGGCGGCAAGATGATCAACGTCGCGAGCATGGCCGCCAAAAAGGGCGGAGCAAACGAGGGAGCCTATGCAGCGTCCAAGGCGGCGGTGGTCGCGCTTACCAGGGTCGCCGCTCTCGAGTGGGGCGAATTCGGCATCACCGCCAACTCGCTCTGCCCAGGATACGTGCTCACCGAGATGGGGGCGGAGACGAGAACGGGCGCGGACGTGAAGAAGTGGTCGGCGTACTCGCCCCTCGGCCGGCTCGGCGAGACGGGCGACGTCGCCGGCGTGGCCGCCTTCCTCGCGTCAACCGACGCCGACTACCTGACGGGGCAGGCGATCAATGTCACCGGCGGAATGGTCATGCACTAGTCGTGCGCAAGAACAATTCGGAGAGAAAGAACCACCAACCATGAACGAAACTCCCATCGCCGCTCTCGCGGCCGAACTTCGCGAACTCCTCGGCGACCGCGGCATCAGCATCGAGCCGCCCGCCCTCGAGAGGGCATCGGCCGACGGCTCGTACCTGTCGCCGGTGATCCGCGAGCAGCTGCCGCTCGGCGTCGCCGAGATCGTCGCCTGGCCGACCAGCGCAGAACTGATCGCGCTGACGGTGGCCGCGGCCGTGCGCCACGGCGTGCCGATCACCCCGCGCGGCAAGGGGACGGGCAACTATGGCCAGGCCATCCCGATGAGCGGTGGCCTCGTGCTCGACATGTCGAAGGCCCGCACGATCGCCGAGGTCGGCGACGGCTTCGTCACGGCGGACGCGGGGGCGTCGCTCTCCGCGATCGAACAGGCAGCCAACAAGGCCGGCCAGCAGGTGCTGATGTATCCGTCCACGGCGAATTCCACCATCGGCGGGTTCCTCTCCGGGGGTTCCGGCGGCACCGGCTCCATCAAGCACGGCTCGAACAGCGATGGCTTCGTGCTTGCGCTCGACGTCGTGCACGCGGTTCCGGATGCGCAGCTCGTGCACGTCGACGGCGAGGCTGCACAGCCCTACGTGCACAACTACGGAACCGCCGGCATCATCGCCCGCGCAACCGTCGCCCTGGAGCCGCTCCAGGACTGGCGCGGATTCTATGCGAGCTTCGACAGCTTCGAACAGGCCCTCTCGCTCATCCGCCCCTTCGCGGACCTCGAGCCGATCCCGCGCCTCGTCTCCGCCGACCAGCCCATGCTCGCCAACGCGCTGCCGCGGGAGCCCGGAATCCCCACCAATCGCTCGAGCCTCCGCGCCATCCTGGATGCCGCCTCCGTCGCCGAGGCGACGAGCCTCGTAGAGGCGGCCGGCGGTCGCGTGGAAGAGGTGCTCGAGGGTGCACAGGCAACCATGAAGATCAGCATGATGTCCTACAACCACCCGATCGAGTGGCTGCAGAAGTCCTACCCCGACACCTACTTCCACATCGAGGTCTCCGGCGATGCCCTTGTCGACCGCGTCGAGGAGCTCCAGGCGATCTACCCGGGGGGGATGCTGCACATCGAGTCGCAGCACGGGCGGCCGATCGGCATGCTCGCCGGCGTCTATTCGAGTGCCGCGGAGGTCTACGCGGGCTTCGACGAGCTCACCGCCCTCGGCGTCAGCTTCCACAATCCGCACCAGTGGTACGTCGACTTCCATCCGGAACGCACCGCGGCCCTCGCGGCCACAACCGACCCGCTGGGGCTGCTCAACCCGGGAAAGCTTCGGCAGCCGACCGTCGCAACTGGGAGGAAGGT
>OULH01000005.1_pt1 | contig 44956 bp, 47 predicted proteins | sample 1690761 | NCBI WGS metagenome assembly OULH01 (sample SAMEA3914789, study PRJEB12502) | metagenome | biome: forest; material: soil | place: Canada | collected 2011-07-03 | depth 0.3 m | reverse complement strand
TCCGGAACGCACCGCGGCCCTCGCGGCCACAACCGACCCGCTGGGGCTGCTCAACCCGGGAAAGCTTCGGCAGCCGACCGTCGCAACTGGGAGGAAGGTCTCATGACCTCACGCGACCTCGTCAACCTCAGTGGCCCGGCCGCCGCCGCGGCTCTCACCGAAGACTCGATCCTCCTGCTGCCGACGGGCGCCATCGAGCATCACGGGCCGCATCTCCCGCTTTCGACCGACTACCTCATGGCTGACATGATCGGTCGCGCCGTCGTGGAGGCCGCGGCATCCGTGGGTCAGGATGTCTGGCTGCTGCCGTCGCTCGCCTACACGAAGTCGGACGAGCACCACTGGGCGCCCGGGACGATGTGGCTGAATGCCGACACTCTCCTGCAGACGGTCGTCGACATCGGCCGCTCGGTCGCCGCGACGCCGGCGAAGACGCTCGTGTTCTACAACGGCCACGGCGGCAACATCGCCCTGCTCCAGGTCGCGCTCCGCGAGCTGCGGCGGCGATTCGGCCTGCGCACCTTTCTGATGGGAACCGGAATGGCGGCCGGTGACGGCACGAACGGTCCGGACGAACGAGGTTTCGGTATCCACGGCGGGCACAGCGAGACCTCGATGATCCTGCACCTCAGGCCCGACCTCGTTGACACGTCGAAAACGGAACGCTGGGTACCGGACCACATGGCCGACCTCGAATACATCAAGTTCAACGGCGGTCCCGTGCATTTCGGCTGGCTCAGCAACGACTTCGGTGCCGCGGGCGTGGTCGGCGACGCGACGGGGGCAACCGCGGAATGGGGTGCGGAACTCTACGCGAACGCCCTGCGCCACGGCGTCGCCGCACTCGCCGAGATCGCGGCCTTCCGACACGAGGGACCATGAACGAGCCGACCAACCCGTGGGACATCGTCGTCGACTGGCTCCCCGCCAACGATGACCCGGAGCGACCGCAGATGACCCTTTCCACGGTCACCGTAGCCGGCGAGGCCGACGCACGCACCGTGCTCCTGACCGAGTTCAGCACCGACGGATTCTTCTTTCACACCGACGCCATGTCGCGCAAGGTCGACAACATCGTGAAGAACTCCTCCGTCGCCCTCACCTTCCTGTGGCCGGGGTTCACCCGGCAGCTCGTGGTGCAGGGCCGCGCGGAGCTCGCACCGGCGGAGGAAATCCGGTCGGCCTACCGCGGCCGCTCGCCCTACCTCCAGCAACTCGCGTGGCAGAACAGCTTCGAGTTCGCCCAGCTTCCGCTCGCGGAACGCAGGGCGCGGTGGGCGGCATTCGCGCAGGAGCGGGCCGGCAACTTCGAGCAGCCGCCGAACTGGGTCGGGTTCCTGGTGCGCGCGACCCGAATGACGTTCTGGACCAGCGATCCGGATGCCGCGAGCCGCCGTGTCGAGTACCGCGCGAGTTCCGGCGGCTGGACGATAGCCCACCTCCCGGGCTAGTCGCCGCTCAGATCTTCCGCGCGACGAGGATCGCATCGATCGCGGTCTTGCCGTCGACGGTCCGCCGCTCATACTGGCGGCACTCGACGACCTCGAACCCGCTGGCTGCCGATCGCAATTCGTCGACGGTCAGCAGCACGGCCGGGTCCTGCGGTCCGCCGACGCCCCGTTCGAGATTGTCCCTGTCGTGGCCGATCAGCGCGAGGGTGCCACCGGGCGCGAGCGAGGCCGCCGCGTTCCCGATGACGGTCGCGATCTCGGGCGCGGGCAGTTGCAGGTAGGCGACGACCACGAGATCCACGGGCTCCGGGGAACGCCAGGTCGTGGCATCCGCCTTCGTCCAGGCGACCTCGAGGCCGAGGTGTTCCGCCCTGGCCGCGCCCGTTGCGAGACCGACGGCCGCGAAGTCGACAGCGGTCACCCGCCAGCCGAGCGAGGCGAGCCAGAGGGCGTTGCGTCCCTCGCCGGCAGCGAGATCAACGGCCGTTCCCGGCTCGAGACGGGCCACGGTCTCGGCGACCCACACGTTGGGCTCGAGGGACCACACGGTGTCGGCCTGCGTCGCGGCCTCCCGGTAGCGGTCGTTCCATGATTCAGAGTCCATCGGGTGAATTCCCTTTCGTGTGCGTCAGTTCCAGTTCGTCGGAGATCGTGGCGAGTGCCTCCGCGAACCAGGCTTCCCGGCCCGGCCCGCCACCACCGGAGAGATTCACCCCTCGCACGCCATCGATGCCGAGGAACTGGCGACCGAGTTCGACCGCTGCCGCGACGCCCTCGGCAAACGGGTCGACCGCCGCGAGAATCCGGTCGAGACAGCGGTCGGGCAGCACGAGGCTCGTAAAACTCCGTAGCAGCTCGGCGCTCTGCCGGTCGACGACGACGGGGACGCATGGGATGAACGCCACGGTCGCGCCGAGGCCCTGCGAACGGTCGATGAACTCGCGAACGGGCGCGGCTCCCCCGGCGTGGTTGACGAAGCAGACCTCGGCCCCGGCGCGCATCTTCTCGACCAGCCGCTCCGGCCTGCGCGAGACCGGAGGACTCGCCGGAGCCTCGCCGACCGAGACGAGATGCCCGGCCGCCCTGGCCATGGATGCCGCCTCCGTCGAGTCCAGGTCGAAAACAGGAGTCGCGTCCGGCCTGCTACCCGTCGCGGTATGGTCCCCGGTGACGCAGTGCACAGCCGCGACACCCACATGTGCGAGGCCGGCGAGCTCGCCCTCCATCGCGACACGATTGCGATCGCGACAGGTGAACCCCGCCCACACGGCGAGGCCGGCGGCCTGGATGAGGTGGGCACGGTACGAGGGAGGGAATTGCACGCGCGCTGTGCCCGCATCGCCCGCGAGCACGGCGTCGACGCGGCCGCGGAGGATGTCGGCGCACTCCGCTATCGAGCCGGCGTCGAGAGCACGCGCCGGGAAATCGGCGACGACGATCGAGCGAGTCGCCATGAGCTCGCGCATGGGGCGCGCCCCGGCGGACGGGACGGGATCCGGGGCCGGATCCGACGGGCGCGCCGCGGCATCCGATTCGATGCCGTGCCAGCCGACGGTCGGCCGGTCCACGAAGACGCAGCGCAGCGGCGACACCTCGCAGCTGCCGTCGAGGTTCACGCCGCCGCAGGGCCCGTACTCCATGTGTTTGGGGCACTCGAGGAGCTGCGTGGGCATCGCGTCCCCTCCTCGGTCGGGCACCGGCGAGCGCCCGGTATGCAGATTCTATCGAGCGCGAGTCGACCCCACGGTCGCGCCCGACCGTACCGTCGTACGTCGAGCCTCGCACCGTCCTGAATAATGATGGGACACCCTGACCCCGAGCGGAGCCGCGATGACCGAGCGATTCGAGCTGGTCGTGCGCGCGGCATCCGCGCTCGTCGACGGCGTCTTCCGACCCGCCGACATCGGCATCGCCGGGGGCCGCATCGCCGCAATCTCCGACGGCCCGCTCGAGGGCGACGAACTCGCCGAACTCGCCGCGGACGAGGTGCTCATCCCCGGGCTCGTCGACTCGCACGTGCACATCAACGAGCCGGGCCGAACCGAATGGGAGGGGTTCGCGAGCGCCACGCGCTCGGCCGCGGCCGGCGGGGTGACCACGGTCATCGACATGCCGCTCAACAGCATCCCGCCGACGACCACCCCGGATGCCCTGCGCGTGAAACGCGAGGCTGCCGCCGCGAAGGCGATCGTCGATGTCGGATTCTGGGGGGGTGCCGTTCCCGGCAACCTGGGCCGCCTGCGCGAACTGCGGGATGCCGGTGTCTTCGGGTTCAAGTCGTTCCTGGCACCCTCCGGCGTCGACGAGTTCGAGCACCTCGATTCGATGCAGCTCGACCGCGCGCTGGAGGAGATCGCCAGCTTCGGCGGCCTGCTGATCGTGCACGCGGAAGACCCCGGCGTGCTCGACGCGCATGCCAATGCGGGTGGCACCGACTACCACCTGTTCGTCGAATCCCGGCCCGATGAGGCGGAAACGACGGCGATCGAGCGGGTCATCGCCGGCGTGCGGCGCACGGGATCTCGCGCGCACATCCTGCACCTCTCCTCCGCGAAAGCCCTGCCCGCGTTGCGGGAGGCGCGGGAGGACGGGCTGCCGATCACGGTCGAGACGTGCCCGCACTACCTGACCTTCGACGAGGAGCACATTCCCGACGGAGCGACGCAGTTCAAGTGCTGCCCGCCGATCCGCTCCGGGGCCAATCGAGACGAACTGTGGCAGGCGCTCGTCGATGGCGACATCGACATCGTCGTGACCGACCACAGCCCGAGCACGCCAGAACTCAAGTTCTCTGGTGGCGGCGATTTCGGCCGCGCCTGGGGCGGTATCGCCGGCCTGCAGACGGGACTCTCCAGCGTGTGGACCGAAGCGGACCGCCGCGGCATCTCCCTCGAGCGCGTGCTCGAATGGATGTCGCGGGGCCCGGCCGATCTCCTCGGTCTCGGCGAAAAGGGGCGCATCATCGTTGGGGCCGACGCCGACCTCGTCGCCTTCGCCCCCGCGCAGGCCTTCACCGTGCACGCGCGGGAACTCCTGCACAGGAACCCGGTGAGCGCCTACGAGGGCCGTGAGCTCCGCGGCGTCGTACGCCGCACCTGGCTCGCCGGGCATCCGGTGTCGACGTCCGCTGACGCCGAACCCCGTGGGCGGCTGCTCGACCGGGTCTGAGCCGCGGCACGCGGGGGTGGCATCCTCAGAATGTTGACCAAGGAAACATCGCCGTCACATGGGTTTGCAATGATCCGGGGATGGCAATCATTCTGGGCGACCATCAGTACGGCAAGGCCGAATCTCGACTCGTGCGCATCTATCGCGACCGCCCGCGGCACGAGATCCGCGACCTCAACGTCTCGACGGCGCTTCGGGGTCGGTTCGAGGCGGCGTACCTCGTCGGCGACCAGTCGAAGGTGCTGCCGACCGACACCCAGAAAAACGTGGCTTTCGCGTTTGCGAAATCGAAGGGCGTCGACACGATCGAGCAGTTCGGACTCGAGCTCGCGCGTCATTTCGTAACCGAGACGGAGCCCGTCGAGGGCGCCCGCATCGAGATCGAGGAATATGCCTGGGAGCGCGCCATCGTCGACGGCGTCGAACACGATCACACCTGGCTGCGCAAAGGGCAGGAGGTGCGCACGGCCGCGATCACGGTCGATGCGAGCGGTGAGTACGTGATCGGCGGCTTCAAGGATCTGGTGCTTCTCAAGTCGACCGGTTCCGAGTTCGCGGGCTTCCTCAAGGACGAATACACGACGCTGCCCGAGACGCACGACCGGGTGATGGCCACCGCCCTCGACGCCAAGTGGCGCTTCACAACGACGGATGTCGCGTGGGACGAGGTCTACGCCGGAATCAAGACGCTCATGGTCAGGGAGTTCGCCACCCTGCAGTCGCTGGCCCTGCAGCAGACGCTCTGGCACATGGGAACCGCGGTGCTCGAGGCATACCCGTCCATCGCCGAACTGCGACTCAAGGCGCCGAACAAGCACCACTTCGAATACGACATCGGCCGCTTCGGCATCCAGAACGACAACGAGGTCTTTATCGCTGCCGACCGGCCGTACGGTCTCATCGAGGCAACGATCATCCGCGACGACGCGCCGGATGCCGGGGACGCTTGGCGCGCAGCAGCGGGTCTCGCGTGACCGCGGCCGCGCCCGGCCGACCCAGCGCTGAGCGCCCAGAGGACGCCGCATGGCTCGAGCGCGCGATCGAACTCGCCATCCTGAACGTGGCGGACGGCGGCGGCCCGTTCGGCGCGCTAATCGTGCGCGGCGCCGACTTGGTGGCCGAGGGACAGAACCGGGTGACCGCCGATCTCGACCCGACGGCGCACGCCGAGGTCATGGCCATCCGGGCGGCCTGCCAGGTCGTCGGGTCGTTCTCACTCGCCGGATCGACCCTGTACACCTCCTGCGAGCCGTGTCCGCTCTGCCTGTCGGCGGCGCTGTGGGCGCGGATCGACCGCGTCGTGTACGCGGCGGACCGGCACGACGCGGCGCGCGGCGGCTTCGACGACCGGGAGTTCTACGAACTGTTCGCTCGCGACCGGGAGACCTGGCACATCCCGATCGATTCCGTGCGAGTTCCCGATGCGCCGGCGCCCTTCGACGCGTGGATCGCGCACGAGACCCGCACGGACTACTAGAGGCGCCCGCGCCGGCTGGTATCGCGCCCACCCTTCGAAAACTCAGGACTTTGGCGCTCCGAGCACCATAAACGGACCGAATCGCCGCGCCGAGGTTCCAATCTCCTGAGTTTTCGTTGGGCGGGCAACCGCGGTCGAAGCGGCACGGCACGGAGCGGCGCGGTTCAGCTACCGCGGTAGGTCGAGTAGCCGAACGGGCTCAGCAGGAGCGGCACGTGGTAGTGCGCCGTCGGGTCGGCGAGTTCGAAGTCGATGGTGACGCTCGGATAGAAGGTCGCGGTTCCGGATGCGGCGAAATAGGCGGCGGTGTCGAACACGACTCTGTACCTGCCCGCCGGCAGCGCATCGGGGCCGAAGTCTGCGACCCGCCCGTCGTCGTTCGTAACCGCACGCGCGAGAAGCGTGCCAACGGCATCCTGCAGGCTGACCGGCACGCCGACCGCGGGGGTGCCGGAGACGGCGTCGAGTACGTGAGTCGTGACGTGGCTCACGGGGCCTCCTCGGCGTAGAGCTTCTCGAGCCTGAGCAGGGCGATGTCGCGCAACTGCTCCCCAACGATCTCGAGCTCCGTGCTGTTGGGCAGCGCGAGCCTGCGCGTGAGCTCCTCGAGGATTTCCGCGCGCGTGCGACCGGCCGCGCGGATGATGAAGACGCGGCCGAAACGCTCCTCGTATGCGGCGTTGCCGGCGGCGATCGCGACCGCGAGTTGTTCGTCGTCCGCGTCTGCCGACGACTGTTCGCTTCTGCTGAAGGCCTGCGATGCGCCGTCACCCTTCGGCTTCTCGCCGATCCGCGGATGGTGGGCGATGGCCTCGTCGATTTCGTCGGGGCTCAACGGCGTCGCCGCTTCGCCGGCCGTCTCGAGCAGCTCGGCGACCGTGGCGAACGGAGCGGCGGCGGCGACCTCACCGATCCAGCGCTCGACGGCGAGGCTCGCCCGCAGCCCCTGGCGCAATTCGGTGTCGGAGAGCTCGATCATCTGCCTAACATTACCCATGACCACGCTCACCGGGATCGTGCTCGCCGCGGGTGCCGGCACCAGGCTCGGTCGCCCGAAGGCCCTGCTCAGCACCCCGGATGGCGAACCGTGGCTCGCGAGGGCGACCGCGCTTCTGCAGGCTGCTGGCTGCGATCTCGTCGTCGTGGTCCTCGGCGCGGAGGCCCAGCGGGCGACCACCCTTGTTCCACCGTCTGCGGAGGTGGTCGTCGCCGAGGAGTGGGCATCCGGTATGTCCGCGTCGCTGCGCGCCGGTCTCACTGCGGCGACGGGCGACGCCGCGCTCGTGACTCTCGTCGACCTTCCCCATCTGCCGCTGGCCGTCGTGCAGCGGGTTCTCCGGGGTGGCGCTGCACGCGACTCACTGCGGCAGGCGGTCTTCGAAGGCCGGCCGGGGCATCCGGTGCTCATGGGGCGAAGTCACTGGGATGCCGCATCCAGAACGCTCACGGGCGATCGGGGTGCCCGGCACTATCTCGTGGCCAGCGGCGTGGACGAGATCGAGTGCGGCGACCTCTTCGACGGCCGGGATGTCGACAGTACGACGGATTCGAGCTCCCCTCGATAAATATGTTCCTCCCGTGCCAAATGAAGGAAATCCGGCCCTGGACCTCCCGAATTTCCGGGCGACGATGGCCACAGCGCGAAGGATCTCCTTCATTTGGCACGCCCATCGACGCGATCTCCTAGAGACGCTCCAGCTCGCCCAGCTCGTCGTAGTTGGCACCGATGCGGGCTATGCGGTCCCGACCGGCGGGCAGTCGGAGCCCGAGCACGGCGGACGCGAGCAGGCTGACGACACTTGCCGCGGCGGCGTAGCTGTCGAAGGCCGAAACGCTGTCGACCGGGCACTCGATCGTCTGCTCGACCTGGCGGGCGTAGCGACGACCGCTGGCATCCGTGAGCAGCAGCGAGTGTGCCCGGCTCGCGGCAACGCTCGCGACCACCCGCGCGAAGCTTTCGGGCCTGCGACGGAACCCGACGAGCACCACGACGTCTTCCGCGGAGAGGGAGGCGAGTTCCTCGCCGAGGGACTGGCCGGGCAGCGGCGCGAGCTCGACGCAATCGCGGGCCTGCGCGAGCTGCTGCCGCAGGTGGAGCGCCATCGGATAGCTGTTGCGAAAGCCGATGACGAGCACACGCCGAGCTCCGGCGATGAGGGTCGCGGACGGCCCGACGTCGAGTCCGGCCAGTGCTGCCCTCAGGTTGGCGAACTCCCGTTCGAGGTGGTCGGCGAAGGTCGCCGGAGCATCGCTCGGGAGCGGCACGCCCGCACCCCGAAGTGAACGCACGTGGTCGCGTAGGTCATCCGCGCCGTCGAATCCGAGTCGGCGGTAGAGCCGGCTGACCGTCGCCTTCGAGACTCCGCTGAGGTTCGCGACCTCGGTCGCGTTGTAGGTCGCGAGGTCGGTGAGGTGGTCGCGCATGAAGTCGGCGGCACGCTGTTCCTGCGGCGACAGTCCGGGGTAGGACGTGGCGAGACGTTCCACGAGAGAGCCGGCAAGCTTCACGGGCGGTACTCCGCGACGACGGCGAGCACGGCCGCTTCGAAGGCATCGAGGGCGGCGGAGACATCCGCCCTCTTGACGTGCTCGTCCGGATGGTGGCTGACCCCGCCCCGGCAGCGAAGGAAGAGCATCGCGATGCGCGTGACGTCGACGACCGCCATGCCGTCGTGGCCGGCACGGCTCCAGAAGGCCATGGGCGACGCGTCTCCGGTCGAGCGGATGCCGGTGGCTATTGCCCTCATGAGCCCCGGGTCGCACTGCACGGCGTCCGCCCGGTAGATCTCCTGGCGATCGAACCGGAGACCGCGCCGCGCGCTGATCTCCTCGGCGGCGGACCACACAAGTGCGAGGCACTCGTCGCGCTGTTCGTCGAACTCCCCGCGCAGGTCGAGGCTGAACTCGACCCTGCCGGGAATGACGTTGACGCCGCCGGGATAGGCCTGCAGGCGACCGACCGTGCCGATCGTGCCGGTCAGTTTCGACAGGCGTTCGATCTCGACGACCAGCTCGCTCGCGCCGACGAGGGCGTCGCGACGTCGATCATAGGGTGTGCCGCCGGCATGGCCGGCCTTGCCCGTGATCGTCATGGCGAAGCGGCGCGCACCCGCGATGGACGTCACGACGGCGAGGCGGCGATCCGCGTCTTCGAGGATCGGCCCCTGTTCGATGTGGGTTTCGAGGTACCCGACGAGGTTCTCGCTCCGCCGGAAGGCCCCTGGCAGCCTGGCCGGGTCGAGACCGAAGTCCTGGAAGGCCTCTGCCAGCGTGATGCCGTCGCCGTCCGTGAGCGACCACCATTCGTCGTTCCAGGTGCCGGCGAGCGCGCGGCTGCCGAGCAGAGCCGTGCCGAAGCGGGTGCCCTCCTCGTCGCTGAACGCGACGACCTCCAGGGCGAACGGCAGTTCGATTCCCGAACGGTGGATGCGACCGGCCACCGCTATCGCGAGCAGCACGCCGAGCATTCCGTCGTAGCGGCCGGCGTCCGGGACCGTGTCGATGTGGGATCCGAGCAGGAGCGCGGGCAGGCCGGGGTCTCGGCCCTCGAGCCGCCCGCACTGGTTGCCCGCGGCGTCCTGCCAGGTGCTGAGCCCCGCTTCCACCATCCATTGGGCGACGAGAGCGTTGGCCGCACTGTGCTCAGGCGAGAGGTGCACCCGCTCGAGGCGATCGGGTCGGCTGGAGATCGTCGCAAGCTCGTCGCAGCGGCTCAGTACGAGCTCGGTCTCGGTCATGCCGCACCGTAGAAGTCGAGTGCGGCGCCGACGCCGGATCCCGCCGTCACGGACGCGCCACCGCGTCGCAGCACCTGCTCGAGGGCTGCAAGTGTGAGCAGCACCGCATCGCGCCGCGCGTTATAGCCCATCGTGCCGATGCGCCAGACCCGGCCGTGCAGCGGGCCGAACGAGGTGCCGATCTCGATGCCGTAGTCGCCGAGCATGGCCGCCCGAGCGCCGTCGCCATCGATCCCGTCCGGGATCTCGACCCCGACAACGTTATTCATGCGCACCGACTGGTCGCCGAAGAACGAGAGCCCCATCGCGCCGAGCCCGGCCACCATCGCCGAGCCGTGCAATCGGTGTCGCTCGATCGCCTGCTGCATACCCTCTTCGACGAGCAGACGCGCGCACTCGCGAGCCCCGTAGAGCATGCTCGTCGCCTCGGTGTGGTGGTTGAGCCGCTTCGGCCCCCAGTAGTCGAGGATCTGGCTCAGGTCGAAGTAGTTGGAGCGGATGGGCTCCGCGCGCACCTCATCACCGTCGACGCGGATGCCCGCCTCGATGCTCTTGCGCGAGTTGACGACATCTACGGCCCTCGCGGACAGGCTGATCGGCGCGCTTCCGGAGGGACCGCCGAGGCACTTCTGCAGGCCAGCAGTGGCGACATCCACGCCCCAGGCGTCAAGCTCGAACTCGTTGCCGCCGAGGGATGCCGTCACATCCGCGTAGAGGATGACACCGTTCCTCGCGCAGATCGCCCCGAGCTCGTCGAGGGGCTGGGCCAGCGTGGTGGACGTGTCGCCGTGCACGATGGCGAGGAGCTTCGGCCTAGTCCCGAGAATCGCCTTCTCGAGCTCCGCGGTCGTGAAAACGGTTCCCCACTCCCGTTCGATCACGTGCACCTCTGCGCCGCAGCGCTCGGCGATCTCGCGGAGGAGATGCCCGAAGCGACCGAAGACAGGCACCAGCACACGGTCGCCTGGGGCGATGAGCGAGACGAGGGCGGCCTCGATGCCCGCGCGGCTGGTGCCGTCGATGAGGAGGGTCGCCTCGTTCGCGGTGTGGAAGACACCGCGGTAGAGCTCCATCGTCTCGTTCATGTAGGCCGTCATCGCCGGGTCGTACTGGCCGACGAGCTGCGCGGACATCGCGCGGAGCACCCGCGGATCGGCGTTGACCGGACCCGGCCCCATGAGCAGGCGTTGCGGTGGGTTGATTGCTGAGGGGGCCATGTGACCTTCCGCGGGAGGTGAATCAGAAGTTTCAGTGACTCATTCTATGGAACGGATGTTTCATTGGCGTTACGACTGCACATTCGGACTGCGTATGCGGTGCGGTTTCTATCGGGCCGGAGCCGCCCCGGTGCGGTCGACCGACATGTTCGTGGTGTTCATGATCGCCGCAGCGTGCGCTTTGCGCGCGAAAGCAGGCGCGATCGGTCTGGCCAGAATGGAGAGCGCGCGAAGAGCGAAGAGCGGAATGTGATCGGTTGTGGTCGGTGTCTCAATCGCGGCCGTCAAGATGCCGGCGATCTGGTTGAAGGTCAGATCTTCTGAACCGACGACCTCGATGATGCGGTCACGCTGGGAGTCGTCGTAGACGGCGCGCTCGACCGCGGCCACGACATCGGTGACCCTCACGAAATTGATCGGGTTGTCGCCCGGACCGAACACCAACGCTCGCCCGCGATCGGGGAGCTGCGCGCCGATCAGTCCGCTCCACGTTTCGAGGTACGCGGTGGGGCGAATGATCGTCCAATGCAGGCTACTGCTGCGCAAGGCCTGTTCTGCCGCGAACTTCATGCGATGCAGGCTCATGGGATGGGTCGGGGACGCACCATACGCGGAAACCAGGATCAGGTGGTCACCACCTGCCTCGATGACAGCGTCGATCAGAGCGATATTGGCATCACGGTCGATGGAGGCAGGGCTGTTTCCGCGCCCTGAAGAGAATCCTTGGATGGCGGTGATGACGGTTGCGCAGCCGACGACCGCGGTAGCGATTGCCGCTGTGTCGCGAACATCGCCCACAACGGCCTCGATTCCGCGTGCCCGTAATTCGATGGCGCGGTTCTCGTGCCGAGTGAGCACTCGCACTGCCGCCCCTCGCGCGACCAATCCGTTGACGAGAGGTGTGCCGAGAGTACCTGTGCCGCCGGCAATGAGGATCATGAGAGGTCGGGAGGGAGCGAGGTCGTGAGAGTTGCCCGAGCAATCGCCGCATCGGCGTCACCGCTCGATGCGTCGACGGGTTCCAGATAGAACCGAGCGGAGGTGGTCTGGCCCTCGGCAACCGTAAAGATGATCACGCCGCGCATCAGATGCGCGGACCCGTCACGACGCGTTCCTGACATTTCCCATTCGCTCCACACGATCTTCCCGTCGACCGCGGTGCTGAGAATGCGCGCATTCAGATCAGGTATGCCGGCGAATAGTTGCGCCCAATTTCGTCGCACCTGCTCGGGGCCGGTGAAACCCCTGTCCGGGTGCGCGGGTGTTTCGTTGACGTATCCCTCAGCAAAGCACGCAACGAGCGTGTCGAGTTCGTGCGCGTTGGTCGCAGCCACAAGACGGGCGATGAATGACGCCGGATCCGGTGAAACATCCATCGCAAGCCCTCAATTCCAATCTAGTCAGCTAGATCCAATACAGTAGCATAGAATGAAATTTGTGTATACGGGCAAGGGCACGCGAACCTACGACTCACGCAGCCGTCAGGCTCAGGCGCGTCACAATCGAGAGGCGATCCTCGTCGCGGCGCGCGCCGGTTTTCTGGCCAACGGCTATGCGGCGACCACGATCGGGTCGATCGCCGCCTCCGCTGGACTGTCGACGGATACCGTCCACAAGGCGTTCGGCGGTAAAGCGGGTCTGGTGAGGGCGATTTACGAGCGAAGCATCGCCGGCGAGGGGCCGATCGACGCGCCGAGGCGATCCGACGATCTGCAGCGTGCCGAGCATGACCCTTACGCCGTCGTAGACGGCTGGGGAGCTCTCAGTTCCGAGGTTGCACCTCTGGTCGCGCCGATTCATCTCCTGGTGAGGGATGCTGCTGTCGCCGACCCCGAGATGGCTGCTGTGCTGCTTGACAGCGACGAGCAACGCCGCGAACGAATGCACCACAATGCGCGGACCCTGGCTGACGGCGGTCACCTCAAGGCGAATGTCACCCTCGAGCAGGCCACGGACGTGCTGTGGACATACAGCTCACCCGAACTGTACGAGCTCCTCGTCATACGCTGCAAATGGGATCCGACCCGATACGGACAATTCGTCGGTGACTCCATAGCCAGCGCGCTGTTGAGTTGATTTCGACGATCAGGCGCGTCTCAAGGCATCCTCGAGCGTCGCCCCGAGCCCGATCAGCGCAAGATCGCTGAAGCGCGGGCCGACGAGCCCCAGCCCGACCGGGACCTCGGTCGGCGATGACTCGCGCGGTATCCACAGCGCCGGGACGCTGAGGCCTGGGCGTCCGGTGAGGCCGGCGATGCAGGTGAGGCGCAGGGTGCCTGCCCGGGTTGCCTCGACCTCCGCCGCATCCGCTGTGGCAGACGGAGCGACGGATGACGCCGACGGCAGCAACAGCACGCGGTCGCCGAGCAGCACATCCAGACGCTTGCGGGCCGAATCGAATGCCGCGGCGGCCGCGAGCCCCTGCTCCTCCGTTATCGCCGAAGCGAACGCGAAGCGTGCCGCGATGTCGTCGCCGAGAGTCCCAGGATGCGTGTGAACCCAGTCGCCCCATGAAGCCCAGGCCTCAGTGGCCTGCGTCATCCGGAACGCCTCGAACAGCTCATCGACGTCTCCGACGTCGAGCGAGATCGTGTCCGCGAGTCCCAGGCCGGCGAGCGCGGCCTCGAACGCGCCACGCACCTCGTCCGAGGCCAACGCGACGACGGCCGGCGCGACGGCGAACGCCTGAGCCAGCGGTGACTGCGCGGACGGATCGAGCGAGGCGCGCGCCGCGGCGGCGAGTGTCGCGGCATCCCGCGTCAGCCAGCCGACCGTGTCGAAGGACGGGGCGAGGGGAAGCAGCCCGGAACGGCTCACCGCGCCGTGCGTCGTGCGCAGACCCCACAGCCCGTTGTACGAGGCCGGCACGCGGATCGACCCGCCGGTATCGGTGCCGAGCCCGATCGACACCTGGCCGGTGGCGACGGCAGACGCCGGTCCGCTCGACGACCCACCGGGTATCGCTCCGGGGACGGCGGGGTTGGGCGGGGTGCCGTAGTGCACGTTCCTGCCGGCGATGCTGTAGGCGAACTCATCGGTCTGCGCGATCCCGGTCACGCTCGCCCCGGCATCGAGCAGCGCGGCGACCGCGGCAGCGGATCCCACCGCCGGCTTCTGCTCGGCAAGGTACGCGGGAACCCCCGCACCGACGGCGAATCCCGCGACCTCGAACAGGTCTTTGACGGCCACGGTGTGCCCGACGAGCGCGCCGGATGACGCCCCGGCGACGAGCGGTGACCCGACGATCCGCCAGACGGCGACAGCGATCGCGGGCGCCGGCACACTCACGTGGGCGGCGCGCACGGCCCACCCGGCATCCGTTCTCGTCCACAGCTGCGTCTGCTGGCCGCGACCGCCGGAGACCGGCTCCGTCACCGCGACGACGAGCGCACTGTCGTCGTCGATCACGCGCACCTCGACCGTGAGCACCGTGCGTGCGGGGGCACCGCCGCGTCCGCGACGGAAAGCGCTGATCGCCTCGTGGCCGATGAGCACACCGCCCGCATCGCCTCGAAGGGTGAGGGGTCCGGGTGCGAAAAGCCGATCGAGCGCGTCGAGATCGTTGGCCATGAGCGCTCGCTCGTAGTCCCAAAAGGCGTCGAGCAGGCCGGCCGAGAGCTCAGTCAAAATCGGCCACCCTGATGCGTGCGTGCACACCCTTGACGAGGTCGACGACCTGGGAGATGTTGAAATCAGTCGCGGCGCTCAGATAGGCGTAGGCGTGGGCGGCATCCATTCCGAACCGTGCCTGGAGCAGCGCGATCGCCGCCCTCACACAGTTCTTCAGCGCTTCGTCGAGATTCTCGCTCAGGCCCGACGGGATGAGGAACTCCTCGGTCTCCGCGAGCGGACCTACCTGCTCGCCGAAGGCCGCGACCGCCTCTGCCTGCGTGAGCACGTCGAAGCGCATGGTCGATCGCAGCGATCCCTCCATCGCGGTCAACGCCACCTCGCCGTCGCCCTGCGCGAAGTGCGGGTCGCCGAAGTAGGCGAGCGCCCCAGGCACCTGCACCGGGAGGTAGAGCGCGCTGCCGACGGTCAGCAGGTTGATGTCGAGATTGCCGCCGTGCGGACCAGGGGGGACGGAGTGCGGTCGCACGCTGCCGCGGACCGCGACACCCATGATGCCGAGGAACGGCGCCAACGGAAAGCGCACGCTGTGGTCGCCGCCGAGCACGCGCGGCATCGTGCCGTGCGAGCCGAGGATGCCGCCCTCGATGCCGGCGAACACGCTCACGGTCCCCGGGTCGAGCGGATACTCGCCGGGGAGCGCGCCCCGCCCGTGGCGATTCGAGACGATCCCGTAGGGAACGCGCGGCAGGTTTTCGAGCACCGTGATCTTCAGCAGGTCCCCCGGCATCGCACCGGTGACCCGGATCGGACCGGTGATGACGTGCACCCCATCGACGGCCGGGTCGCGCGGGTGGTCGGAGGCGGCGAGGGCCGCGGCATCCCGAAGCACGCCATCGCGCTTGACTCCGAAACCTCCGAAGAAGGCGATCGGATCGCGGCCCTGGTCCTCGTGAATCCCCTCGTGACTGATCGTGTCGATCGTGACCTCTGTGCCCGGATCGATCGTGAGCACCGGGCTGTCCGTCTCGCAGGGCAGTCGACCCCAGAGCACGGCACCCGGGTCGGCCGGCAGATACGTCGACGACCGGATGGGGCCGAGACCCGATTGCAGCACGTCAGACGCCGACATGGTTCTCCCCTCGCACCCGCTCGTTTCTCACACACTACCGAGTGATCACGGGGCTCACCGCGGGTAGATCGAGACCTCACTCGCCGCGAAGGCGAAGTACAGCTCGCTGCCGGGCGCGAGGTCGAGGGCGGCAGCCCGACCAGGCGACACGTCGGCGTGGAGGGAGCCGCCTGCGTCGGACAGCTCCGTGCGCACGCGGATGGCGTCCCCGCGCGGTTCGACGTCCCGCACGGTCACTCGCACCACGTTGTCGGCATTCGGCACCTGGGAGTGAACCGCGATGGCGGACGGTCGGACGGCGGCGGCGGCCCGCACCCCCGCAGGGATCGGCTCGCCCGTGACGACAAGGCCGCCGGATGTGACGAGTCCGGCGGCCGAGCTGGTGCCGGTCAGCAGGTTGAGCCCGGCGAGTTCGGCGGTGAACGGATGCCGCGGACGCTCGAGCACCTCGCGGGTCGGGCCCTGCTCGATGATCGAGCCCGCGTTCATCACGACGACGCGGTCGGCAAAGGTGAGAGCGTCGAGGACCTCGTGGGTGACGACGATCGCCGTCCTCGTCGCGAGCACGCGACGGAGCATCCGGCGAAGCGTCGACGCGACCGTGACGTCCAGGGCCGACAGCGGCTCGTCGAGCAGCAGCAGCTTCGGGTCGGCGGCGAGCGCACGCGCGACGGCGACCCGCTGAGCCTGGCCACCCGACAGGGTGCCCGGCCTATTCGATTCGAGGTCGGCAGCCTCGACCTCGGCGAGCCAGGCGCGCGCCGTGGTGCGCGCGGCGACCCTTCCACGCCCGGCGCTGCGCGGACCGAAGGCGACGTTGTCGAGCGCGCTCAGGTGCGGGAAGAGCAGCGGTTCCTGGGCGAGCAGGGAGATCCCGCGCCGATGCGGGGGCAGCCAGAGGGATTGCGAGCCGCCGACGTCGAAGAGCGGAGTTCCCGCCCATACGCCGCGCCCGGCATCCGGCCTCAGGAGTCCCGCGATCACGTGGAGCAGCGTGGATTTGCCCGCGCCGTTCGGTCCGAGGATCGCCAGGGTCTCGCCCTGGGCGACCTCGAGGGCGACCTCGAACCCTCGCGAGGCGACCCGCGCCTGCATCGCGAGACTCACGACGCGCCGCGGCGCACGAGGGACGGTGTGGAGGTACGCAGCGTGAGGCCGACGACCAACACCGCCACGAGCACCAGCACCAGGGAGAGGGCGACCGCGGCGTCCGGATCCGTCTCCCGCTGGAGGTAGATCTCGAGCGGGAGGGTGCGGGTCACACCCTGCAGGCTGCCCGCGAAGGTCAGCGTCGCCCCGAACTCACCGAGCGCCCTCGCGAACGACAGCACGGCGCCCGAGAGCAGCGAGGGCAAGATGAGCGGGAGGGTTATCCTGCGCAATATGGTCGACGGTTTAGCCCCGAGGGTCGCCGCCACGGCCTCGTAGCGGGTGCCGGCGAGACGGAGCGAGCTCTCGAGGCTGAGCACGAGAAAGGGCAGCGCCACGAAGGTCTGGGCGATCACGACCGCCGTCGTCGAGAATGCGATGGTCACGCCGAGGAAGTCGAAGGCCTGCCCGAGCAGACCGCGCCGGCCGAAGGCCGCCAGCAGGGCGATCCCGCCGATGACCGGCGGGAGCACGAGCGGAAGCAGTACGAGCGCACGCACGACACGCTGACCGGGGAACACCGTGCGCGCGAGCATCAGCGCCAGCGGAACGCCGAGCACGACGCAGGCGACCGTCGCCGCGAGGGAGGTGCGCAGGCTGAGCAGCAGGGCCGCGACGGAGGATGGCGACGTGACGAGGGTCAGGAAGTTCGGCCAGTCGATCCGGGTGGTCATCGCGACCAGCGGGAACAGCACGAGGGCGACCCCGACGACGGCGACGACCGTTACCCAGCGAGGGATCGTCGAACTCCGCATCATGCGCACTACGGCTTGCCGAATCCCGCGACCGCGAACGCCCTCTGGCCGACCGGCCCGGTCACGTAATCGATGAAGGCCTTCGCCAGCGCGAGGTTCGAGCCGGTCGTGAGCGCCGCGATCGGGTAGGTGTTCACGGCCTTGCTCGACTCCGCGAACGCGATGCCGGTGACCTTCGACCCCGCGGACCTGACGTCCGTGACATAGACCAGGCCGGCATCCGCCTCACCGGAGGAGACCTTGCCGAGCACGTCCGTCACAGCGGATTCCTCGCTCACCGGGGTCAGGGTCACCCCGCTCGCCCGCTCGATGGCGACGGTCGCCGAACCACACGGCACCTGCGGGGCGCAGACGACGGTCCTCACGCCCGGCTTCGCGAGATCGGCGAAGGTCCGGATCGACGCAGGATTGCCCGGCGGCACGGCGATCTCGAGCACATTCGTGGCGAAGTCGACCGGCTTGCCGCGAAGCAGATTCGCCGCGACGAGCTTCGTCATGTTCTTGGTGTCGGCCGAGGCGAACACGTCCGCCGGCGCACCGTTCGTGATCTGTGTCACGAGATCCGCCGATCCCGCGAAGCTCAGCCGCACAGTGGCGCCACGGTGCTGCGCCTCGAACCTCGCCGCGAGGGCGCTGAAGGTGCCCGTGAGGGAAGCCGCCGCGAACACCGTGATCGCTCCGGTGACCGCCGGCCTGGTGGATGCCGCGGCCGGCGCCTGCGTCGAGGCGCAAGCCGATACGCCGAGCGTGATGCCGAGCGAGAGCGCGACGGCCGCGACGGATCGGCGGGAGAGCTTCACCGTCAGGCCCTCGCCGTCGGCGTCTCGACGATGACGGTGGTGGCTTTCACGACCGCGATCGCCACCGATCCGAGTTCGAGACCGAGCTCTCGCACGGCTTCGCTGCTCATCAGGGACACGACCCGGTGCGGACCGCACTGCAACTCCACCTGGGCCATCACGGTGTCCATCACGATGTCGGTCACGAGGCCGACGAATCGATTGCGAGCCGACCGACCGACCCCGGAAGGATCGTCCGGCAGCACCGCATGTTCGCGCGCGAGGGTGGCCAGGGCGAAGCCGTCGACCACGGTCCGGCCCGAGTCGTCTTTGGTCGCCTCCATCGTCCCGTTGTCGATCCAGCGACGCACCGTGTCGTCGCTCACCCCGAGGTAGAGGGCGGCGTCTTTTATCCGTATTTGCGGCATGATCATCACTCTATTACCGATTTCGCGTCAGACGGCCGCCGTCCGAGAACCACCTGACAGAATCGGCAGCATGCAGGAATCGTCAGCGCCCGGTATGGCCGGACGCTTCTCGCGACAGATCGTCCTCCCCGGATTCGGCGAGGAGGCGCAGCGCAGGCTTGCCGCCGCGCGCGTGCTCGTGATCGGCGCGGGCGGACTCGGCAGCACCGTGATCCCGGCCATCGCCGCCGCGGGCGTCGGCACGATCGGGATCATCGACGATGACACCGTCGAGCTGAGCAATCTGCACCGCCAGCACATCCACGGAATCGCGGATGTGGGCCGCAGCAAGGCGCGATCCGCCGCGGAATCGGTGGCGATCATCACCCCAGCGACCACCGTGATCGCTCTCGAGACACGCCTGAGCGCACAGAGCAGGGAGCAGGCCGAGTCCGCGCTGCGACTCTTCGCCGACTACGACCTCGTCGTGGACGGCAGCGACAACTTCCCGACCCGCTACCTCGCCAACGACGCGGCCGCGCTCATCGGCATCCCGCTGGTCTGGGGGGCCGTCTCACAGTACGGCGGCCAGGCCGGCGTCGCCTGGGCAGAACGCGGTCCGCAGTACAGGGACCTCTTCCCTACTCCCCCGGCGCCCGGTTCCGTGCTCTCCTGCGAGTTCGGCGGCGTGCTGCCGACGGTCTGCTCCACGATCGGATCGATCATGGCGACGGAGGTGATCAAGATCCTCGCGGGGGTCGGCACGCCGCTGATCGGCAGGGTGACGACCTTCGACGCGCTCAGCGGCACCTTTCGTGAGCTTTCCTACGCGCGAGACCCCGAGGCGGCACCGATTCTCGGACTCATCGACTACGAGCTGTTCTGCGGCGTACCGCGCGCGATCGACGAGGTCAGTGCCGAGGAGCTCGCGACCGAGCTGGAGGCGGGGGTTCCGCTCACGCTGCTCGACGTGCGGGAGCCGTGGGAGGCCGAGATCGCGAGCCTGCCGGGCGCCGTGCTCCTCCCCCTCGGCGCACTGGAAAACGGCATCCGGAGCATCGATGCGGGCTCAAGGGTCGTCGTGTACTGCCACCATGGCGTCCGATCCGCCCAGGCGCTCGAACTGCTCAGGCGCCACGGGTTCGGCGGCGTCCGCCATCTCGAGGGTGGCATCGACGCCTGGTCGCGACTCATCGACCCGACGGTTGCGAGGTATTGACCATGGCCGACGCGAGGCGAACCACCGTCGACGAGCATGTTGCTCACGTGCGCGAGCTGCTCTCGGGGGCGCTGCGCCCGAGGGTCGAAACCGTCGCCCTCGCCGACGCGCTCGACCGCCTGACCTGGGCAGCCGTGCTCTCGCCCGTCGACCTCCCGATGTTCCGCAACTCGCAGATGGACGGCTTCGCGGTCGTGGCATCCGACATCTCGGCGGTGCCGGTGCGCCTGCCCGTCGTCGCGGCGATCGCCGCGCGGGCCGCGCAGCCAGAGGCATTACGTGCGGGCACAGCGGTCCGCATCATGACCGGTGCGGTCGTGCCCGACGGTGCGGATGCCGTGGTGCCGATCGAAGACACCACGACCGAGGGCGACACCGTCACCATCCACCGCTCCCGATCGCGCGGAGAATACGTGCGCGACCGCGGAAGCGACCTGCACAGCGGCCAGCAGCTTCTGCCCGCCGGCCTGCGTCTCGCGCCGCGTCACCTCGCCGCGCTGGCCGCCGCCGGCATCGACCAGGTCGAGGTGCGCTCGCGGGTGAGGGTCGCCGTGATCACGACCGGTGCGGAACTCATCGCGCCCGGGCGGACGGCTTCCCCTGGCGAGGTGTATGACGCCAACGGCATCGCGCTCGAGGCCGCGGTGCGAGCGTGTGGCGCGGAGGTGGCTTTCCGGGCCCGCAACCAGAACGACGATCCGGAGACGCTGCGCTGGTCACTGGCGGCAGCGGCGGACAGCGCCGATCTCGTGATCACGTCCGGCGGAATCTCGATGGGCGACTACGAGGTCGTGCGCGAACTGCTCGAGCCGCTCGGCGCGCGCGTCGGCAGCGTTGCGATGCAGCCGGGCGGCCCGCAGGCGACCGGCGAATTCAATGGAATTCCGGTGGTGAGTTTTCCCGGCAACCCGGTAAGCACGCAGATCTCGTTCGAGGTCTTCCTCGCGCCACTGCTCCGAGAGTCCGCCGGGCTGCCCGCCGCCGCCCGCGGGCGTCTCAGACTCGCGAGCGACCTGCGGTCGATGCCGGGAAAGCGGCAGTTCCTGCGCGGCAGGAGCCTCGCCGGTGAGAGAGTGGAGGTCGTGTCGGGGCCCGGATCCCATCTGGTTGCCGGGTTGGCGGCATCCGATGTTCTCGTTGACATTCCGCTCGAGACGACCGAACTGAAAGAGGGCGAGATCGTGGAGACCTGGACGCTATGAACGGGCTGAGCCATCTCGACTCCGACGGGCGTGCCCGAATGGTCGACGTCGGCGACAAGTCCGTGACGGCGCGGACCGCGACCGCGACGGGTCGCCTGATCACGCGGCCGGACGTCGTCGCCCTGGTCAGGGCCGACGACCTGCCAAAGGCCGATGTGCTCGCCACGGCTCGAATTGCGGGGATATCCGGCGCGAAGAAGACAAGCGAACTCATTCCGCTCTGCCACCCGATCCCGCTCACCTCGGTGAAGGTCGATTTCGATTTCACCGAGGATTCCATCCTCGTGGTCGCCACAGCGAAGACGACCGGGCAGACCGGTGTGGAGATGGAGGCGCTGACCGCGGTCGCGATCGCCGGACTCACCCTGCACGACATGGTCAAGGCGGTCGATCCCGCGGCGACGCTGAGCGACGTGCGGCTGGAGCAGAAGACCGGCGGAAAGCGCGGCCACTGGACGCGCGACGGAATCATCGGACCACTGGCCGTTCGCCCAGCCACCGCGGCCGTCATCGTCTCGTCGACGGCGAGTGCCGCGGGAACGCGCGAAGACACGACAGGACCGGCCATCGCCGACTGGCTCACCGCGCGGGGCTACAGCGTCGACGCGGTCAGCGTGGTCGCGGATGCCGACATCGCCGCGGAGATCGCCCGCGTCGTCACGACCGCGCCGGCCGTCATTCTGACCACGGGCGGCACGGGCATGAGCCCGACGGACCGCACGCCGGAGGCGACGCTGGCGGCGATCGACCGCGAACTGCCCGGAGTCGCGGAGGCGATCCGCGCCCGTGGCCTCGCCACCACCCCGACAGCCGCCCTCAGCCGAGCGGTGGCGGGCGCGGTCGGCGATACCGTCATCGTGAATCTCCCCGGCTCGACCGGTGGTGTCATGGACGGCCTCGCGGTGCTCGATGGTCTGCTCGATCACCTCGTGGCGCAGGTCGCCGGCCGCGGCGCGCATGACTGACGTGTTCGCGGCAATTTCCGACGCGGCTCTCGACACGGCGGCGATCGAGGACTTCGTCATGACGGCAGAGCACGGCGCACTCGTGACCTTCCGCGGCATCGTGCGCGACCACGACCACGGACTGGCCGTCAGCGCGCTCGACTACCAGGCGCATCCGGATGCCGTGCGCTTTCTCGAGGACTGCTGCCGCCAGGTCGCGGCGGAGACCGGCCTTCGCGTCGCGGCAGCGCATCGCATCGGTTCCCTCGTGGTCGGAGACACCGCCCTCGTCGCGGCCGTCTCCGCTCCCCACCGCGCGGAGGCCTTCGAGGCCTGCGAGCGCCTCGTCGAGCTGATCAAGGCACGGGTGCCGATCTGGAAGCGCCAGCACCTCGCTGACGGCACGACGGAGTGGGTCGGGCTCTAGCTGTCCGCACGGCGACGTCAATGCGCCGTCTTGTGGTCAATGCGGCCGTTGTACCGGGCGCATTGACAACAGATCGCCGCGCCGTTCGCCTCAGCCGCCGGCGAAGGGCGGCAGCACGTCCACGCGGGCGCCGAGCGACCTGCCGTCGTCGCGACTGACCACCCCGTCGACGAGAAAGGATCCGGATGCCAGCACTCTCGTCATCGCGTCACCGTAGCGTTCGACGAGCACGGTCCGCAGTTCGCCGACAGTCGGCACGGACGCCAGGGACTCCTCCTCGCGGCCGGAGGCTTCTGCGGCAGCCGCGAAATAGCGCACGACGACCGTCCCTGCGCCCGGGTCAGCCACCGATCGCTCCCATGCTGCGCACCGGGCGCACGAAGTCGGCGCGTTCCATGCCATGCCCTGACTGCTTGCCCCACATCGCCGCGCGCCACCAGTGGGCGATCGTCTCGTCGTCCGCCCCGCCGCGAAGCAGCCCGCGCAGATCCGTCTCGTCGTCGCCGAACAGGCAGGAACGCACGGTGCCCTCCGCGGTGATGCGGGTGCGGTCGCAGGCCTCGCAGAATGACCGGGTGACCGAGGCGATGATCCCGACGGTTGCCGGGCCGCCATTCACTAGCCGGCCACCGACGATCCACTCTTCCGCGGGGGCGGATGGGTCCTCGCGATGCGGCTGCGAGAGCGTGAAACGCGCGGAGAGCACATCGAGGAGCTCCGCGGCATCCACCATATTGTCGCGCGCCCACACCTCGTCCGCGTCGAGCGGCATCTGCTCGATGAAACGCAGGCGGACACCGTTCGCGAGCGACCACTCGAGCAGGTCGGCCGCGCCGGCGAGGGTGTCGCGCATGAGCACGGCGTTGATCTTGAGCGGCGTGAGACCGGCGTTCTTGGCCGCCTGGATGCCCGCGAAGACCGCGGGAAGCCGATCGCGCCGGGTGAGGCGCGCGAAGTGGTCGCGATCGACCGTGTCCAGCGAGATGTTGATGCGGGTGAGGCCGGCCGCGACAAGTTCGTGGATGCGGTGGTCGAGGCCGATGCCGTTGGTCGTCATCGAGATCGAGGCGCCGCCCGCGACGGCCGAACTGAGTTCGATGATCTCCGCGAGGTCGGAGCGCATGAGCGGCTCGCCACCGGTGAAACGCACGTCGTGCACCCCGAGGTCGCGCACGCCGATGCCCACGAGGCGCGCGATCTCGGTCGCGGTGAGCAGGTCTTCGCGAGCGATCGAGGGGAGCCCGTGCTCCGGCATGCAGTACGTGCAGCGCAACGAGCACTTCTCTGTAACGGAAATGCGGAGGTCGCGAGCCGTGCGCCCGAAACGATCGACGAGCTCCGAGACATCCGGGCGCCCGGCCGTGGAAGGCACCCTGGCCGGATCGCGCCGGATGCCGGGGATCCCCAGTTCGAGTCGCGTCATGCTTTCACCCTAAGTGCTACGGTGCGCGCCGCGGTCCCGTTCAGTAGTCTGGGAGCAACCGAAGGAGCACCGAATGGGCGTCATCTCACGCGGTTTTTCCGGTCGCAGTCGCGAGCACAATCCCGACCTGCCACCCGGCCAGTACCTCACCGAGGATTTCCCGGTGCTGTCGGCAGGCCCGACGCCGAAGATCGACACTTCCGACTGGGAGTTCAGCATCCGACCAGAGTCCGGCGCGGTACACCGGTGGACCTGGGAGGAGCTCAAGAGCCTGCCCATCGAAGACGTGTCTACCGACATCCACTGCGTCACGCGCTGGTCGAAGTTCGGTACCTCGTGGCGCGGCGTCTCACTCGATACGCTCTTCGCGAATGTCGACACGAGCTACGAGTACGTCATGGCGCACTCCTACGGCGGCTACACGACGAACGTGCCGCTTGCGGACCTGCTCGACCGCAAGGCCTGGATCGCTTTCGAGTTCGACGGTGAGGACCTCGACCCGGAGCATGGCGGACCGGCGAGGCTGCTCATCCCGCACCTGTACTTCTGGAAGAGCGCCAAGTGGATTCGTGGCCTCGTGATGATGGATGACGACGAGCCGGGCTTCTGGGAGCAGAACGGCTATCACACCTATGGTGATCCCTGGCTCGAACAGCGCTATTCGTGACGGACGCGGATAAACCGAGTGTCTGGAAGGTGGGCGTCGTGGCGGAGACTCGCACGGAGACGGCATCCGGGCGCAGCATCGTGCTCGACGTTCCCGGCTGGGGCGGCAACGTCGCGGGCCAGCATGCCGACGTGCGGCTGACGGCTCCCGACGGCTACACGGCGGTGCGTTCGTACTCCGTCGCCTCCGCCGGAACCGGCGACCAGGTGCAGCTCGCGGTCGACCGGCTGCCGACCGGTGAGGTGTCGCCATACCTCGTCGACGAGCTCATCGTCGGCGACCAGCTGGAGATCCGCGGTCCCCTCGGCGGCTGGTTCGTCTGGCGGCCGGAACAGGTCGAGAAGGTGCAGCTCATCGGCGGCGGCTCGGGCATCGTGCCGCTGGTTGCGATGATCCGCTCGCACGCGGCATCCGGCAGCGCCGCACCGTTCAGGCTGCTCTATTCGGTGCGTTCACCGGATGACGCGTTCTTCCGCTCTGAACTGAGCGAACCCACGCCCGGCCTCGAGGTCACCTGGGCATACACGCGGCGCGCCCCTGCCGGCTGGCCCCGGCCGGCCGGACGCCTCACCCGGGCCGATCTCGAGACATCCGTCTTTCCGGCTAACGACTCCCCCGGCGTCTTCGTCTGCGGGCCGACCGGATTTGTCGAGACGGTCGCGAGTGCCCTGGTCGAGCTCGGGCACGACTCCAGGCGAATCAAGACCGAACGGTTCGGAGGGCAGTGATGACCGGCCACGTGGACGGCAACGTTCTCGCGGGGCCGCTCTCTGAACTGTTCCGGTTCGACGTCACCACCGCATCCGCCCGCTGTGTGTCCTGCGGGGATGTCGCGACGCTGGCCTGCGCAATGGTCTATGTGGAACCCGCCAGCCTCATCGTGCGCTGCCGCAACTGCGATGACGTGCTCATGGTCGTCGTGCAGGAGCCCGATCTGGTCTGCGTCGAGCTTCGCGGAATGGCCTGGTTGCAGGTGCCGCGCTAGTGCGGTCCCTCCTCGGCGCCTCCCGCCACGACGCTCGCGGCGGAGACATAGCGCCGCGGCGGACAAACCCCCACCTGCGGCGGACAAACAGGCTCGCGGAGGGAGTCGTAACTCCATCCGCGACGTGTTTTCTCCGCCGCGAGAGGCGAGAGGCGCGAGAGGCGCGAGCCGCGAGAGTCGGCAGGCGGGGCAGATCGGCTAGCGCGCGGCGGAACCGTCCGTGTAGTCCTCGTCGACCTGCTTCCAGGCGAAGAGGGCACGCAGTTCCTTGCCGGTGGCCTCGATCGGATGCTGCGCACCCTTCTCCCGCAGCGCGAGGAACTCCGGGGCTCCGGCATCCTGGTCCGCGATGAAACGCTCGGCGAATGCGCCGGACTGGATGTCGCCGAGAACCGCCTGCATGTTCTCCTTCACGTGCGGGTCGATGACACGCGGGCCCGAGACGTAGTCGCCGTACTCTGCCGTGTCGGAGACGGACCAGCGCTGCTTGGCGATGCCGCCCTCCCACATGAGGTCGACGATGAGCTTGAGTTCGTGCAGCACCTCGAAGTACGCGATCTGCGGCTGGTAGCCGGCCTCCGTGAGGGTCTCGAAGCCGTACTGAACGAGCTGCGAAACGCCCCCGCAGAGAACGGCCTGCTCGCCGAACAGGTCGGTCTCGGTCTCCTCGGTGAAGGTGGTCTTGATGCCGCCGGCACGAAGCCCGCCGATCGCCTTCGCGTATGACCACGCCAGCTCCCAGGCCTGGCCAGAGGCATCCTGCTCAACGGCGACGATCACCGGAACGCCGCGACCGGCCTCGTACTCGCGACGCACGGTGTGACCCGGACCCTTGGGGGCGACCATGATCACATCGACCCCCTCCGGCGCCTTGATGTAGCCGAAACGGATGTTGAAGCCGTGCCCGAAGAGGATCGCCTTGCCCTCCGCGAGGTGCGGCTGGATGTCGGCCGCGTAGAGACCGCGCTGGTGCTGGTCGGGGGCCAGGATGACGATGACATCGGCCCACTCGGATGCCTCGGCGGAGGTCAGCACGGTGAACCCGGCCTCCTCGGCCTTCTGCTTCGACTTCGAGTCCGGCTTGAGGCCGACGACGACCTCGACGCCGGAATCGCGAAGGTTCTGCGCGTGCGCGTGGCCCTGCGAGCCATAACCGATGACGGCGACCTTCTTGCCCTGGATGAGGGCGAGGTCGGCATCGTTGTCGTAGAAGATTTCGGTCACTGTTCTATCTCTCTGTTCGGTTGGGTAGTTCTAGTTCTTGAAGACGCGTTCGGTGATGCTCTTGCTGCCGCGTCCGATCGCGAGAAGGCCCGACTGCGCGATCTCCTTGATGCCGTGGGGCTCGAGTACCTTGAGCAGCGCCTGCACCTTGGCGGTGTCGCCGGTGACCTCGATCACCAGCGCATCCGGCGCGACATCCACTATCCGTGCCCTGAACAGGGTCGCGGCCTCCAGGATCTGGCTGCGCGTGGTGTTGTCGACGCGCACCTTGATGAGCATGTGCTCGCGCTCGACGGTCTGGGTCGGGTCGAGCTCCACGATCTTGATGACGTTCACGAGCTTGTTGAGCTGTTTGGTGACCTGCTCGAGGGGAAGCTCCTCGACATCCACGACCACCGTGATGCGCGAAAGCCCTTGAATCTCGCTCTTGCCGACGGCGAGGCTCTCGATGTTGAACCCACGACGCGCGAAGAGCCCCGCGACGCGGGTGAGCAGGCCCGGTTTGTCTTCGACCAGGAGGGAGAGAACGTGGCTCATCCGACTACTCCTCTTCCCACTCTGGCGCGTGTTGCCGCGCGTACTGCACGGAGGAGTTGCCAACGCCCTGCGGCACCATCGGCCACACCATGGAGTCTCGGCTCACGATGAAGTCGATCACCACCGGGCGATCGTTGGTCTCGTTGGCGAGCTTGATGGCGGCATCCACGTCCTCTTTCTTGGTGACTCGGATGCCGAGGGCGCCATAGGCGTCGGCCATTTTCACGAAGTCGGGGATCATCGCCGTGCCGTGGCCCGTGTTGAGGTCGGTGAAGGAGTGCCGGCCGTCGTAGAACAGCGACTGCCACTGGCGAACCATGCCCAGCGAGGAGTTGTTGATGATCGCGACCTTGATCGGGATGTTGTTGATCGTGCAGGTGGCGAGCTCCTGGTTCGTCATCTGGAAGCATCCGTCGCCGTCGATCGCCCACACCGTGCGCTCGGGCTCCGCGACCTTCGCGCCCATCGCCGCGGGAAGGCCGTAGCCCATCGTGCCGGCGCCGCCCGAGTTCAGGAAGGCGTTCGGGCGCTCGTACTTGATGAACTGCGCGGCCCACATCTGGTGTTGTCCGACGCCCGCGGCGTAGATCGCCTCCGGCCCGGTGATCTGGCCGATCCGCTCGATCACATATTGCGGCGAGAGCAAACCGTCGTCGGGTTCGTCGTAGCCGAGCGGATACCGCGTCCTCAGCTCGTCGAGGCGCGCCCACCATTCGGCGAGATCGGGCTTCGTCGTTGCTGTGGCATTGGCGAATGCGGTGGTGAGATCGGCGATGACATCTTTGGCATCGCCGACGATCGGCACATCGGCCACGCGGATCTTGGAGATCTCGGCGGGGTCGATGTCGACATGAACGACTTTGGCATTCGGCGCGAACTCGCTCGGCGCACCGGTCACGCGGTCGTCGAAGCGGGCACCGAGGGAGATGAGCAGGTCGGATTCCTGGATGGCGAGCACCGCGGGAACCGTGCCGTGCATCCCGGGCATGCCGAGGTTGAGCTGGTGGGAGTCCGGGAACACCCCGCGAGCCATGAGCGTGGTGACCACGGGTGCGCCGACCTTCTCGGCAAGTTCCAGGAGTTCCGCGGATGCCTTCGCGCGTCCGACACCGCCGCCCACGTAGAACACCGGCCGCTTGGCTTCGGCGAGAAGTTGCGCCGCCGCCTGGATCTGCTTGCCGTGCGCCTTCGTCACCGGACGGTAGCCAGGCAGGTCGACCTTCGGCGGCCAGACGAACGGGGCGCTGTTCTGCTGGCAGTCCTTGGTGACGTCCACGAGCACCGGGCCGGGGCGACCGGTCGTCGCGATGAGATACGCGGCGGCGATCGTGGCCGGGATGTCCTCGGGGCGGGTGACCAGGAACGAGTGCTTGGTGATCGGCATCGTGATGCCGACGATGTCGACCTCCTGGAAGGCGTCGGTCCCCATCGAGGTCGAGAAGACCTGGCCGGTGATCGCGAGGAGCGGCACGGAGTCCATGTGCGCATCCGCGATCGCGGTCACGAGGTTCGTTGCGCCCGGTCCGGAGGTCGCGATGCAGACGCCGAGTCTCCCGGTCGCCGCGGCGTAGCCTTCGGCCGCGTGGCCCGCGCCCTGCTCATGACGAACGAGGATGTGGCGGATGGCGGTCGAGGACATCAGCTCGTCGTAGAACGGCATGATCGCGCCGCCCGGAAGCCCGAACACGTCCGTGACGCCGAGCATTTCGAGCGCGCGCAGGATCGCGCCGGATCCTGTCAGAATTTCTGGTTGAGAGGATCCGGTTGGTTGAGCGGGTACGGCCGGCTTGCTCGGCGAACCTTTTGGCACGGGAATCGATTCCGTGGACATCACATATTCCTTGGTAGTCACGAATGGTGGGCGCGAAGTCACCCGGTGATCGCGCCCTCCGCGGCGGAGTGCACGAGCTTCGAGTACTTTGCGAGAACGCCACGGGTATAGCGCGGGGGGAGCGGAGCCCAGCCGGACTGGCGAGCTGCAAGCTCTGCCGGCTCGACCAGTAGGTCGAGGGAGCGAGCTGCGATATCGACCCGTATTAGATCACCATCGCGCACGAAGGCAATCGGACCTGCGTCCACTGCTTCGGGTGCTATGTGGCCGATACACAGTCCGGTTGTGCCGCCTGAGAATCTGCCGTCCGTCAAGAGTAGTACATCCTTGCCGAGCCCCGCACCCTTGATGGCCGCGGTGATGGCGAGCATCTCGCGCATCCCTGGGCCGCCCTTCGGGCCCTCGTACCGGATGACGACGATGTCGCCCTTCGAGATCGTGCCGTCGGTCAGCGCATCCATCGCTTCGCGTTCGCGCTCGAACACCCGCGCCGGGCCCTCGAAGACCTCGGCGTCGAATCCGGCGGTCTTGACGACGGCGCCGTCGGGCGCGAGGGAACCCTTGAGGATCGTGAGACCACCGGTCTTGTGAATCGGGTTGTCGAGCTTGCGCAGCACCTTCCCGTCGAGCTCGTCGGGGTTCAGCTCCGCGAGATTCTCGGCGAGTGTCTTGCCCGTGACCGTGAGGGCATCGCCGTGCAGGAGTCCGGCATCCAGCAGGGCCTTCATCAGCACGGGAATGCCGCCCTGCCGGTCGATGTCGTTCATCACGTACTTGCCGAAGGGCTTCATGTCCGCGATGTGCGGCACCCTGTCGCCGATGCGATTGAAGTCGTCGATCGTCAGATCGACCTCGGCCTCGTGAGCGATCGCGAGCAGGTGCAGCACGACATTGGTCGACCCGCCGAGCGCCATCGCCACGGTGATCGCGTTCTCGAAGGCATCCTTGGTCAGGATGTCGCGGGTCGTGATCCCGAGCCGAAGCATGTTGACCACCGCCTCGCCGCTGCGGTGCGCGTAGTAGTCGCGTCGGCGGTCGGCCGCCGCGGGACTCGTCGAGCCCGGAAGGCTCATCCCGAGGGCCTCGGCGACGCTCGCCATGGTGTTCGCGGTGTACATGCCGCCACAGGCACCTTCGCCGGGTGCGAAGGCGCACTCGATGCGGCGGGCATCCTCTTCGCTCATGATCCCGGCCTTCACGCCGCCGACTGCCTCGAAGGAATCGATGATCGTGATGTCTTTCTCGGTGCCGTCGCTGAGCTTGACCCAGCCAGGCGCTATAGAACCCGCATAGAGGAACACGGACGCCAGATCGAGTCGCGCCGCGGCCATCAGCATGCCGGGGAGGGACTTGTCGCACCCCGCGAGCAGTACGGAACCGTCCAGTCGCTCGGCCTCCATCACGACCTCGACGGAGTCCGCGATCACCTCGCGGCTCACGAGCGAGAAGTGCATGCCGACGTGGCCCATCGAGATGCCGTCCGAGACCGAGATCGTGCCGAACTGAAGCGGGTAGCCGCCGCCGGCGTGCACGCCCTCTTTCGAGGCCTGAGCGAGCCGATCGAGCGAAAGGTTGCACGGCGTGATCTCGTTCCACGAACTGGCGATACCGATCTGCGGCTTCTCCCAGTCCGCGTCGCCCATGCCGACCGCCCGCAGCATCCCGCGCGAGGTCAGGGCTTCGATGCCGTCGGTGACGGTGCGGGAGCGTGGCTTGATATCGGGCTGCGTGGAGGTCGTTTCCGGCATGTTACGAGTGTAGAACTTCCGCGCCTGCCGAAAATCCGCGCGCCCCTGTCACCGAAAACGCAGGACTTGGTTTGCGCAGGGAGCGGAATGGATGCCGCGGCGGCGCGTTTCCGTCGGATCTCCTGCGTTTTAAGTACCTACTGCTCGTGCACATCGCCCTCGCGAAGGTCGGCCAGCAGGTTGAGGGTGCGAGCGACGTCGATCGGCCCGCCGACCCGGAAGTTCGCGAGGGTCGAGCCCTCGCCGCTCTTCAGGCCGACGTCGTCCGCGCCGAGAGCCGCGAAGGCATCCTCGTCGGTGACATCGTCGCCGGCATAGAACACGGCCGTGGCCGCGGTGTACTTGCGAAGATGCTCGACCGCCTCGCCCTTGGTCGTCGAGCGGACCGAGAACTCGAGCACGTTCTTGCCGCTGCGCACGGTGAGGTTCTGGAGTTCTGCCGCCGTCTCGCTCCGCGCCACGAGGTGCGCGATCCGGCTGTTGTGCTCCGTGGCCAGCCGGGTATGGAGAGCGAAGCCGGCCGGCTTCGGCTCAAGCCAGACCTGGTCGAAGGAGTCAGCGACCTCGCCGAGCACCTCCCCGAGCACGCCGACGCGGTTGAACTCCGCCGTGTCGAGCGAAACGTGGTCGTCGGGCGAGTCCAGCCGCAACTCGATGCCGTGCGAGCCGACGAGCAGCACGGTGTCGGGCAGATCCGCGACCTGGATGAGACTCGCGAGTGCGCGACCGGAGACGAGGGCCACCCGCGTGTTGGGCATGGCGAGGATCCGGAGTACGGCCGCGCGGGCCTCGGGCAGCGCACGGGCCTGCTCAGGGTCATCCACCTCCGGAGCGAGGGTGCCGTCGAAGTCGAGGGCGACCAGGAGGCGCCGCGTGCGCGCCAGCTCGCGGAGTGCGCCGATGAGTGGCTCCGGCAGGCGCGAGAAGTTCGGGGGTGTGTCGACGTCGACCATCAGAGCGGATGTCCCGGCGAACCGTGGTGCGCACGGCTCTCGAGCACCTTGAGGAAGTCAGCCGACCATCGGTTGACATCGTGCTCGAGAACTCGTTTGCGCAGCGAGCGCATCCGCGCCGCACGGTCGCGCTTGGGCATGGCGATGGCCTGCAGGATCGTCTCCTTGAGGCCGTCGATGTCGTGCGGGTTGATGAGAAGTGCACGCTTCAGTTCGTCGGAGGCGCCGGCGAACTCGCTCAGCACGAGCACGCCCTCCTCGTCGAACCGGCACGCGACGTACTCCTTGGCCACGAGATTCATCCCGTCCCGAAGTGCCGTGACGAGCATGATGTCGGCCGCGAGGTAGAGGGCGACCATCTCCTCACGGGGGAAGCCGTGGTGCTGGTAGCTGATCGGCACATGGGCGATCGTGCCGTAGTCCCCATTGATCCGCCCCACCGTGAGCTCGATCTCGTCGCGCAGCGCCATATACGCCTGCACGCGTTCACGGCTGGGGTTGGCCACCTGCACGAGCGTCACGTCCTCCGCGCTCAACCTGCCCTCAGCGAGCAGCTCCCCATAGGCCTTGAGGCGATGGCCGATGCCCTTGGTGTAGTCGAGGCGGTCGACGCCGAGCATGATCGTCTTCGGGTTGCCGAGCTCTTCACGGATCTGGCGCGCACGCTGTTGGATCGCCGGGGTTCGCGCGAGCTTCTCGAAGCTGGACGCATCGATCGAGATCGGGAACGCGCGCGCGACCACCGTGCGGAACGATCCCTGGCGCTTGATCTCCCCGAACACCCGCACTCCCGGCGACGTGTCGATGAGCGGAACCTCGATCTGGGAGCCCTTCGTCACGTAGCCCTTGAGGCGACGCACCGCCCGCTGGAAGTTGCTCGCATCCGCCACCCGCTGGAAGCCGATCACGTCGGCGCCGAGCAGCCCTTCGACGATCTGCGTACGCCACGGCAACTGAGAGTAGATGCCATATGGCGGAAAGGGAATGTGATTGAAGAATCCGATGGTGAGGTCGGGGCGCAGCTCGCGCAGCAGCTTGGGTACGAGCTGGAGCTGGTAGTCCTGCACCCACACGACCGCATCCGGCGCGCTCGCGGCCGCGGCGGCATCCGCGAATCGCTGGTTGACCTCGACGTAGCTCTCCCACCACTCGCGGTGATAGCTCGGCGGCGCGATGACGTCGTGATAGAGCGGCCAGAGCGTGTCGTTCGAGAAGCCCTCGTAATAGTTCTCGATGTCGTCGACGCTGAGCACGACCGGGATGACGCGGATGCCCCCGCTGTCGAATGGCTCGAACTCGAGATCCGGCTGGCCTCCCCACCCGATCCACGCGCCCTCGTTCTGCCGCATGACCGGTTCGAGCGCGGTCACGAGGCCGCCGGGGGAACGCGCCCAACTGGCGGAGCCGTCCGGCTCGATGACACGGTCGACGGGCAGGCGATTGGAGACGACGACGAAGTCGTAGGTGCCGCTGGTCGTGGGGGTCACTGTGCCGCTCATGAGACGTGCTTACTCCGTTGTCGTGATGCTGCGCATCCTTACGGTAAGCCCTCACCACGTTACCAGCCGGGCGGGAACTAGCATTGCCCGCATGGTGACTACCCGGCTGTACAAGCACGGCATGCTGAAGACCAGGGCCTTTCCGGTCGAGGACATCTCTGATCACCTCGTGGAACAGGGATGCACGGTGTGGGCGGACTTCGTGTCCCCCACCGAAGAGGATCTCGCCGTCATCGAGGAGGAGCTGAGCCTGCACCGACTCGCCGTCGAGGACGCGGTGCACGATCATCAGCGGCCGAAGCTGGATCGCTACGACACTCACCTCTTTCTCGCCGCCTACGCGGTGAGCCTCGACGAGAACACCGGTCAGCTCAGCAAGACGGAGGTGAAGGCCTTCATCACCGGCCATGCGCTCATTACCGTGCACGGGCCGGAATTCGACATGGACCGCGTCGTCGCGCGGTGGGACCGGGACCCCGCACTGGCGAAGCACGGGGTCGCATTCCTGCTCTGGGGGCTGCTCGACGAGATCGTCGACGGATATTTCGACACGGTGCAGCAGCTCGATTCCGCCATGGAGTCACTGGAGGACGCGCTGTTCGATGACCGCCCGCGCGATAAGGAGGTGCAGCGACGCTCCTTCGAATTCCGCAAGTCGCTCGTCGAACTCCGTCGCGTCGTGCTTCCCATGCGCGAGGTCGTGAACACGGTGCTGCGCCGGGATCTCGACGCCATCGATCCAGAGATGGCACCCTATTTCCAGGATGTCTACGACCACGTATTGCGCGCCACGGAGTGGACGGAGTCGCTCCGCGATCTCGTCTCGACGATCCTGGACACCAACCTCAGCATCCAGAGCAATCGCATGAACCTCATCATGAAGAAGGTCACCAGCTGGGCGGCGATCATCGCCGTGCCGACCGCGATCACCGGGTTTTTCGGCCAGAATCTCGCCTTTGCCGGGTTCGGAACCGCCTGGGGGCTCTGGATGTCGGTCGTCCTGATCATCGGCGTTTCCGGCTTGCTCTACCTAGGTTTTAAGCGTCGCGACTGGATATAGACATCCGGAATTCAGGCAACGCCACCTAAACTCGTCCTGATGATCAGTGTCGGCATGAGTACGTCCTGCGCCTATCCCCTAGCCACCGAGCACACTTTTCGGCTTGCCAAGCTCGCCGGATACGACGGCGTCGAAGTCATGGTGACGAACGACGAGGTCACGCAGGATCCGGATGCGCTGATCGCGCTCGCCCGGCAGTACGAGATGCCGATCCTCTCCATCCACGCCCCCGTCTTGCTGCTCACCCATTTCGTCTGGGGTCGAGAGCCGCAGGTCAAGCTCGAGAAATCGGCGGAACTGGCGCGTGCCGTCGGAGCGACCTCCGTGGTCGTGCATCCGCCGTTCCGCTGGCAGGCGACCTATGCCGAGAATTTCCTCCGCATCGTTCGCGAGACCTCCGCGACCTATGGCGTCGAAATCGCGGTCGAGAATATGTTTCCGTGGAAGGTGAAGGGTAAGAGCCTCAAGGCCTACTCCCCCGGCTACGACCCGACTCTCATGGATTGCGATGCCATGACCCTCGACTTCTCTCACGCGTCCCTGTCCGGCCGCGATTCGCTCGAGCTCGCGATGGCGATGGGGCCCAGGCTCCGTCACGTGCACCTCTGCGACGGATCAGGCTCCCAGGATGACGGCCAGATCTTCGATGAGCACCTTCTGCCCGGTCGCGGCACCGAGCCGGTCGCCGAGGTGCTCGAGTACCTCGTGGCGCAGAAGTGGAGCGGCAGCGTCGTCGCCGAGATCAACACCCGCAAGGCGAAGACGGAGCAACAGCGGCTCGACCTGCTGCGCGAGACCCTCGACTTCGCGCGCGAAAAGCTCGGGACCTTCAGGTCCACCGAGCCGTCGGTCGGCTCTGAGGCGAACTATCCCGGAATCCTCCGGCGTGCCTCGCGCCGGGCGATCACGTCGATCCGGCGCAACTCCTAGCCGCCCTGTCGGGCAGCCCTGACGGGCAGCCGGTTGAGCAGCCCGGTCGCCGCGGGCACGGTGCGATGCAGGCAGGTTTCTCCGGAGATTTCCGGGCTCCGAGTACCTCGCCCCACAGAAAACCGGCCGCAATACGAAAACCTCCGGAGAAGCGAATAGTCGGGGCCCGATCCGCTCTGCACGATCCGCCGTTGCCGGAGACACTCGTCATTCACGAGACCCAGGCATCGCGAACCCGAGGGCCCGGTACTGCTAGGCGCTGCGCGGCAGAGGTCGCGACTGCCGGATCGGCACGGTCGCCAAGGTGAGTCCGAGCGCTCGTGCACGCCTGGTGCGGCGGATCGCGAGCAGGGCGACGAGCACGCTGCCGAGCCCGAACGCGAGCAGGGTGACGGCGGCAATGACCGCCGGCCACGCGCCGCCGCCGGCGATGATGCTCTGCATGCCCTGCACCCCGTACGTGAGCGGCAGGAAGGGGCTTATCCACTGGAACGGCAGCGAGAGCAACTGCACGGGGTAGAGTCCGCCGGTCGACGTGACCTGCACCGCGAGCAGGAACAGCGAAACCACGAGTCCCGCCCGGCCTAGGCCGATCGTCAGCAGGTAGTGGAAGGCGGTGAACCCGAGCGACATCACCAGTGAGAAGCCGATCGTCGCGGGAAGGGACGACCACGGCACGCCGACCGCGAGGTGCAGGAGTGCGACGAGCAGGAGTGCCTGGGCGGCCGTGATCGCGCTCGCTCTCCCGAGGGTCGAGGCGACCAATCGTCCGTTCCCCGCCGTCGATGCCAATGCGCGTCGGCTGACCGGGCGCAGCACGAGGAACACAGCGAGTGCTCCGACCCACAGCCCGAGCGGCACGAAGAAGGTCGCGATGACCTGTCCGATGGTGGAGATCCTGTTGTCGCGGGTGACGGTCAGAGCGACCGGGTTGGCGGCGATCTTAGCGGACTTCGCGCTCGCTGCCGTGTCCGACTGGGGCAGCTGGCCCGCTCCGGTTTTCAGGCCTGAGGCGAGCGTGCCTGCCCCTGACGCAAGCTGCGAGGCGCCGGATGCCGCGGAGGAAGCCCCTGTCGAAAGCCCTCCGATTCCGCTCGCCAACGAGCTCGCGCCCGTGCGCAGCGATGCGGAACCGGCCGCAAGCTGCGATGCGCCGGCCGCGCTCTGCGAAACCCCGGAGGCGATGCCCGGTGAGAGCTGCGCGTTTTGCGCGGCGAGCGAACCGAGTTGCGCGGTGGCGGCCGTCAGCTCGCCGCTGATCGTCGAGACCCGGGCGGCGGCGCCAGGCGCGCCGTTCTGAAGGTCGGTGTTGGCGGCGGCGAGCTGCGTACTCAGCCCGGAGAGTCCTCCCGCGGATCCGGCGATCCCCTGGCTGAGCGGGCCGAGGCTGGCCGCCGCGCCGTTGAGAGTTGAGAGCCCGCCGCTCAGCGTGTCGACACCGCCGGTGTACTTCGTGATCCCGGTGGACAGGGACGCGACCCCGGATGACGCAGAAGCCGCCCCGCCCGCAAGCGTCGAGAGTCCCCCGCTGAGGTTGCTCGCGCCGGTCGCGAGGCTGCCCGCGCCATCCGCCGCCGTGCTGAGCGAACTGCCCAGCTTGCCGACACTCGCGTAGATGCCCGAGATGTACTGCTCCGTGATGGTCTTGCCGAAGGCGTTGACCATGCCGTCGCCGACCGCCTGCGCGACCGCGCCGGTCAGGTAGCTGTGGGCGTCATCCGTGTGGATGACGAGGCCGGCCTGCTTGGGGCTCGATGAACTGAGCGAGAGAATCGACGAGGAGAAGTCCTTGGGCACGGTGAGGATTGCGTCAACAGTTCCGTTCGCCAGGGCCTTGTCGGCCTGTGCCCTGTTCGTGATCGTCCAGGTGAAACCCTTGCTGCCGCCGGTGAGCTCCGTGACGAGCTGGCGGCCGGCGAATACGGGAGTCTTGGTGCCGTCGGCAGCCGTCTGGTAGACGAGCTGGTCGCCGTTGACGATGGCCGCCGGGATGCGACCGACCGCCGTGTTGGCCTGCGCGAGCGCTCCGACGAAGAGGCCGGCGAACGCGAGCGGCACGAAGACGACGGCGGCGATCGCGGTGCGGCGCAACCACTTGCTGCGGGTGACCGGGGTGCTGGACTGGCTCACTTGAGTACTCCTCTGGCGTCGAGCGAGGTGAAATCGATCGTGGTTACCGGACGAACTCCGCTCGTCACGGCCGACGCGGACCTGACGGCGATGGGCGTTCCGACAACGAGCGTGGTGCTGGCTGGCGCGAGACGGCAGACCGCGCTGAGAAAGGCGGTCTCGTCTTCGGATTTCGCGAAGGTGTCGAGCTGGTTGAGCACCACGACCGGCGTGCCCTCGGCGAGCGCGATCGTGGCGAGCGCGATGGCCCGCTCCCGCTGGGGCAGCTCGGTGAGGGTCGAACCGGCGCCGACGGCGACGGCGTCGGATGGCGCGACGTCGGCCAGCACCGAGTTGATCCTGGCGATCCAACCGTGCGCTCGTCGGCGTCCGCGCCAGATCCGGTGCCACGGCTGCGTGAGGCGGAGCCGTTCGTCGAGGAGTTCGCCGAGCGTGACCGAGGTCTCCGCTCGCTCGAGGCCGCCGACATCCGCCATCGCCACGAGACGCGCGACCCTCGCTGATTCGGACGGCAGGGGATGCCCGGCAACCTGCAGGCGGCCGGCAACCGGATCGAGACGGCCGGCCAGCGTGGCGGCGGCGAGTCGGCGATCGCTGGCGTCGCCGCTGGCGAGCACGAGCGCCCCGACCGGCACTGACAGCTCGATCGGTCCAACCCTGTGTGCGTCGGATCCTGCGTAGAGCCCCTCGGCGCTGATCGCCTCACCGCGCTTGTCGACGGCCCAGACCACGGCTTCGCGGTGCTCACGCAGATGCTCGCCCTCGATGTCCATATCGGGCAGGAGCTTCTGCAGCCACTTCGGCATCCACCAGGCGGCCCGTCCGAGCAGGGTCATGATGGCGGGCACGAGGGTCATCCGCACCAGGAACGCGTCGAAGGCGATGCCGACGGCGAGGCCGAGGGCGATCGGCTTGATGGTGCCTGAGCCCTCCGGTACGAAGGCGAAGAAGACGAAGAACATGATGAGCGCGGCCGCGGTGACCACCCGTGCCCCGTTCGCGAAGCCCTTCGCCACGGACTGCCGTGCGTCGCCGGTCCGCACGAACTCCTCTCGCATTCCGGAGACGAGGAAGACCTCGTAGTCCATTGCGAGCCCGAAGAGCACGGCCATGAGGAGGATCGGCATGAAGCTGAGGATCGGGCCGGGATTCTGCACGTTGAGGAGACTGCCGAGCCATCCCCACTGGAAGATCGCGACCACCACACCGAACGATGCGAACACGGAGAGAAGGAAGCCGAGTGCTGCCTTGAGCGGAACCAGCACCGAGCGGAACACCATCATGAGCAGGATGATCGATAGCCCGACCACGATCGCTCCGAACGGGATGAGCGCGCCGGTCAGCCGGTTCGAGATGTCGATTCCGACCGCGGTGGCTCCCGTCACGGAGATGGGGGTGTTGTACTGCCTCGTGATGTCCGGCCCGATGTCGCGAATGGACTGCACGAGGGCCTTGGTCTGCGGAGCGTCTGGGGCGCTGGACGGGATGACCTGGATGATCGCGGTATCGAGACCGGCGTCCGGAAGCCCCTGACTCACATAGCTGACGTCGCTCAGCGTCTTGAGCTTGGTGACGATCGCCTGCAGGTCTGGCTGGATGTTGGTGGTCTGCGTAATGTCGACGGCGACGATGAGCGGCCCGTTGTATCCAGCGCCGAAGCCCTGCTTGATCATCTCGTAGGCCTGGAGCTGAGTGGAACCCTTTGGCTCCGAGGCACCGTCCGGCAGATTGAGGTCCAGGCTCAGTGCGGGGATGGCGAGCGTGCCGAGCACCGCGACGACCGCGAGCGTCGAGAGCACGGGGCGCTTCATGACGCCCCTGACCCAGCGCAGGCCCATCGTCGGCTTGCTTCCTTCGTCGTGCACCATGGCCCGACGGTAGGCGCGCGATCCCGGCTTCGGCGTGAGGCGACCCTTGGCGAGGCCGAGGAGCGCAGGTACGAGAGTCGTCGCGACTCCCATGGCGATGAGCACGGCGAGGGCCGCACCGACCCCCATGACACTGAGGAAAGGGATGCCGACGACCAGCAGCCCGAGCAGGGCGATGATCACGGTCACTCCCGCGAAGACCACTGCGCTGCCGGCGGTACCAACGGCGGTCGCGGCCGACTCCTCCGGGTCCTCGCCGGCAGCCAGCTGGTTTCGATGCCGGGAGATGATGAAGAGCGAATAATCGATGCCGACCGCGAGGCCGATCATGAGGGCGAGCAGTGGCGCAGAGCTCGACACCGTCGTGAAGGCGGAGATGGCCGTGATGCCGCCCATGACGATGCCGACGCCGATGAGGGCGCTCAGCAGTGGCATCCCGGCGGCGACGAGCGAACCGAAGGTCACAAGCAGCACGACAGCGGCGAAGAGGAGCCCGAAGATCTCGGTGATGGTGATGCCGAAGGTGTTGTTGGAGAACACCTGGCCGCCGAAAGCGACGGTCATTCCGGCCCGCTCGCCGATCGGCGCCGTGGCTTTGAGCTGCGCGATCGTCGACGGTGTGACGCTCGCGCTCGCGCCCGTGAACTGGATCTGGGTGCGCGCCATCTGCTTGTCGCCGCTGATCGAGCTTCCGGCGTACGGCGAGAAGGGTGTCACGACGGAGTCGACGCCCGGGATCTTTCCGATCGCGGCATCCATATTCTCGATCGCGGCCCGGTAGGCCGGATCGTTGACGGACGCCCCGGCCGGGACCTGCACGACGGCTTGCGCGCTGGCGCCCGCAACCGAGGGGAACACCGCACTGAGCCGGTCGAGCGCATTCTGCGACTCTGTTCCGGGGATTGCGAAGGACTCCTGGGTCTGGCCGCCGAGCGCGATGCCGCCTCCGAGGATCCCGACGAGCAGCACCAGCCAGACGCCGATGACCGTCCACGAACGGCGATAGGCAAATCGTCCGAGACGGTAGAGAAGCGTCGCCATGGTTTAATCTCCGATCGCGACGGATGCGGCCACGGGAGCGAGGAGTTCCGTGAGGATGTTCAGCAGGGCCGCGCGCACCTCGTCGACCTGATCGGCTTCGAGGGCCACCGATTCGGGCGAGCACAGCATGTAGGCGGCGCCGCCGAGAGCGATGCCGAAGCGCATCTTCTCTTCGACGGAGGCGGTGTTGGCGGCGAAAAAGTCGGCAAGGCGGTGCACGATCCCGTTCGCCTCGTCGATCACGGGAACGTCGACGAGGGACGGACCCTGGTTGATGAAGATGTTCACCTCGCGACGGTATTGCAGCACGAAATCGACGAACTCGCTGAGGAACGCCGCCCGCCCTGCCGGGGTGAGAGCGCTCGCCTGGAGGGCATCGAGGATCCCTTCGATTCGGCGGAGGGCAGGCGCCACGGTCGCCTCGAGCAGGGTCTCCTTCGACGCGTAGTGATAGAGCACGCTCGACTTGGAGAGCCCGGCGAGGTCGGCGATTCGATGGAGCGAGGTCGCGGCGTAGCCGGCGGTCGCGAACTCGGCGAGCGCGATGGCGCGAAGGTCTTCGGCAGAAGTGGACATGCAACGACCCTATCTGACCGATCGGTCAGACTCTGTCCGATCGGTCAGTTTGCCAGTCGCTTGGCAGGTTCCACTCAGGTTCCGAGATGAAGGAGCGCCAGGCCCATCGTCGCGGCGACGACCGTGAGCGGCGCGGCGATGAGCCCGAGCAGGACATAGCGTCGCCAGGAGATCTCGACATCCAGCGCCGTGAGCCGCTGGTGCCACAGCAGTGTCGCGAGCGACGCCCACGGCGTGATCAGGGGACCCGCATTGACGCCGATGAGGAGCGCGGCCAGGCGCACGGGATCACCGGCGACCGGCTCGAGCGCGAGATACGCGGGGAGATTGTCGATCGCATTGGCGCCGAGCGCGCCCGTCGCCGACAGCTGAAGCAGGCTGAGGGGATCGTGCCCGGTTCCCGAGACCGTAGCGAGCAGGGCGCCCAGTCCGACCGAGTGCGCCGCTTGGACGACGAGGAACAGACCAAAGGCAAGCAGGACGAGTTGCCACGGCAGCAGCCCGAATCGCAGCACCGCTCTGCGTCTCGCGACGAAGAAACCACCGAGCACGAGGGCGGCCGCCAGGGCGGGAATCCACACGGGAAGTCCAGAGACCAGAAGCGGAACGAGCAGCGCGACGGTCACCGCGCTGGCGACGAGCAGCACCCGGTCGCTCTCGACGCTTTCGAGCGTCGGCTCATACCGCACGAGAAGCTCACGACGGTAGACCACGAACAGGATCAGCGACGGCACCACGAGCGCGATCATCGCGGGGGCCACCATCAGCGCGGCGAACGGCAGCGGACCGATTCCGCCGAGCGTGTGCTCCGCCAGCAGGTTCGTGAGATTGGAAACCGGCAGCAGCAGTGACGCCGTGTTGGCCATCCACACCGTGGTCAGAGCGAAGGGAAGCGGCGAAAGTCCCACGTGCCGTGCGAGCAGCACCACGACGGGGGTGAGCAGCACCGCGGTCGTGTCGAGCGAGAGGAAGATCGTTCCGGCGACGGCAAGAGCGAGAACGAGCAGCCAGAGCACCCACGCTCGGCCTCTGCCCCAGCGAGCCGTCCGCTCGGCGACGACCCGGAACAGGCCGGCCTCGGCGGCGAGCTCGGTCACTACCGTGATCGCGACGACGAAGAGCAGGATCGGCCAGACCCGACCGCCTATCGCCAGCGCACCGGAGACTGGCAGGATCCCGACCGCGACGGCGAGGAAACCGAGGATCAACAGGGCAGCCCCGAGGATCGCTGTGCGCACGCCATCCTCTCGCCTCGTGAGCCGGCGGACCGTTTCGGTTGCCCGGACTGTGAGCTTTCGCCATGACAGAGTAGCGTTGAATCTACCGATCGCAGGAGACGAACGTGCGCAAATTCCTATTCAGCGGCAGCCTGATCAGGGCCGTTCTCGGCGGCTGGGGTACGCTCCAAATGACCCGTAAGGGTCCCCGCGATTGGCGACTGATCCTGATGTGGATCAGCTGGGCCGCTGCCGTTGCCATCGCCATCGGTACCATCGAGAAGCAGTCGCAAGAAGCAGACGAGTTCGACGAACTGGAGGAGTAGGACATGGACGGACCATTCATTCCGGGCGGAGGACGGATCGCCGGACTCTTCGGCCTGGTCGTTGGGGGATTCATTTCCCTCCTCGCACTCGCCGTCGCGATCGGCCTGATCTTCCTGCTCGTGCGGTTCCTCTTGATCGGAACCCGCGCGGCGCAGCTCTACATCGCCCGGAACGAGCCGATCCGCACCGCGGCACCCGCGCCTGTTGCATCGAGCGCGACATCCCCCACCGCGCCTGCGGCGACCGGAGCATCAGCCGCCGCTCGAACGGCGACCAGCTCCGCCCCGGCCGGCGCCCCACCGGCCGCTACCACGGCCGCGAGCAAGCCTGCGACCACGAAACCGGCGCCCGCCGCACCGGTTGCGCCACCGAAATCGGCAACCACGGCCGTGTCGGCCAACAGCACGGCGCCGACGATACCCCTGTCGACGGCTTCCGCTCCGGCTCCGGCTAAACGCGCCACCAAACCGCGCACGCCGAAGACCCCGCCCGCAGGCTAACCGCGGCTCATCGGCCCACTATCAGCAGTATGGCGAGCGTCAGCATCAGCAGCGCGATCGCTCCGTCGAGCACGCGCCAGGCCAGTGGCCTGGCGAACAGCGGCGCGAGAAACCGCGCGCCGAAGCCAAGCAATGAGAACCAGACTGCGCTCGCGAGCGTGGCTCCCGCGCCGAAGAGCCATCGTCCATCGGTGCCGTGCGTGACGGCGAGCGAACCGAGAAGCACCAGCGTGTCGAGGTACACGTGTGGGTTCAACCAGGTGAGAGCGAGGCCGCTCAACACGGCCGTCGCGACTGGCATCGCGGCGACATCCGCCCCATTCAGTCGACCCGGCCTCAACGCTCTGCGGGCGGCGTACAGGGCGTAGCCCACGAGAAAGGCCGCTCCGCCCCACCGTGCGACGACGAGAGCGACCGGAGCCAGCAGAACGATTGCGCCAACACCGGCAACTCCGGCGAAGATCAGCACCGCGTCGGAGAGGGCGCAGACGGCGACGACCGGAAGCACGTGCTCCCGGCGAAGTCCCATGCGCAGCACAAAGGCGTTTTGGGCGCCGATCACGACGATAAGCGACATGCCGGATGCGAAACCGGCCAGCGCGGGAAGGAAGACCACCCTCGAACCCTAGAGAGCGGCTGAAGGGTTATCCAGCTAATTTTTCTTAGCGTTCATTAGAATTACTTCACATGGACCTTCAGCTGGACCAGCTCAGGACGCTCACTTCCGTCATCGACAACGGGAGCTTCGAGGCGGCCGCCCGCGCCATGCGGATAACCCCGTCTGCGGTGAGCCAGCGCGTGAAGGCGCTCGAGCAACAGGTCGGACGGGTCCTCCTGCAGCGCGCGAAACCCGCACGGCTCACCGACTCCGGCCTCGTCGTCATGAAACTCGCCCGGCAAGTGCAACTGCTTGAACGCGACGCCGCGGCGGCGCTTGGCCCGACCGAGTCGGACTTCACGAGCGTCGCCCTCGGGGTAAACGCGGATTCGCTCGCGACCTGGTTGCTTCCGGCCCTCGCCGAAGTCGCGAATGTCTCCTTCGACCTCTACCTCGCCGACCAGGATCATTCGGCCGCGCTGCTGCGCGAAGGAACCGTCATGGCCGCTGTGACCTCGGATCCGGAGCCTGTGCAGGGGTGCACAGTCACCCGCCTGGGCTCGATGCGCTATCGCGCGATGGCGACTCCGGAGTTCGCCGCGAAATGGATGCCGCGTGGCCCGACCACGGACGCACTGGCGGGCGCTCCCATGCTGGTCTTCGATCGCAGGGACAGCCTGCAGGATCGCTACCTCGCGGTCCGCAGTCGCAAGGTCCTCACGCCACCTCGCCACTGCCTCCCCGCCTCCACCCAATTCGTGACGGCGGTCACGCTCGGGCTCGGCTGGGGGATGCTGCCCGATGCCCAGGCGAACGACCTGCTCGCCGACGGCCACCTTGTAGTGCTCGATACGGAGCACACCATCGACGTCCCGCTCTACTGGCAGCAGTGGGCGCTCGATTCACCATCGCTCGCCTCGATCGCCGATGCTGTCGGCCGCGCCGCAGCGAGGTCGCTGCGCTAGCCGAGGAAGCCGCGCAACAGCGCCGCGGATCCCTCGAGATGCTCCTGCATGGCCGAGCCGGCCCGCTCGACATCCCCGGTCAGAATCGCAATCACGACCGCCTCGTGCTGCTCGTTGGAATGCTCGATATTGCGCTGCAGAAGGGGGATGTTGTCGAGCAGTTCGTTGACGCGCATCCGATTGTCGGCGAGAAGCGGTACGAGCGACGGTGCCCCGACGAGCTCGCCGATGGTCAGATGCAGC
>OULH01000004.1_pt1 | contig 106630 bp, 100 predicted proteins | sample 1690761 | NCBI WGS metagenome assembly OULH01 (sample SAMEA3914789, study PRJEB12502) | metagenome | biome: forest; material: soil | place: Canada | collected 2011-07-03 | depth 0.3 m | reverse complement strand
GGGTTCTCCACCTTAGCAGGGTGGTGCACTAGGCCGAACTATGCGACGTCTCCAGTAACCTCAGCAATCATACCGGCCCGGGCCGCCCGGTTCGATTCGACGACCCCTGTATTGGGGAGCGTACGTTCCTTGTCCGCACTATGGGGGACTCGTAGAGTGAAATGACCATCCACACAGGAGACAGATTCAGATAATGCTCGCACCCCGTGCCGATCTCGCAGTGACCGGCACCGAATCCGTTGGCATCCTGATTATTGCGCTCGGTCTGGTTGCGCTTGGACTTGCTCTGCTCTATCTCGGGCTGAGTCGTCGGGCCCGTCGAAGGACGGACCGAAGGTAAGACGCCTGGCTGGCTCTTGACGTCAAACTGGGGCCAGCCAGTGCCTCACCTCCACGAATGGCGGCTGTTGGCGCCCGTTTGTTACGTGCGGGCCCTGTCGAGCAGCCGCACTGGTTGCAAACCGGCGCGAACGCTCGCGGCGTGCTAGTTGTTGACCTTCGAGCAGGTGTAATCCGCCGCGGTCTGGCCGAGAACGCCGGGCAGCACGGCTGCGTTCGCGGCCGGCGCCGTCGGCGGTACCGTCGTCGACGGTGACGCGGATGCCGAAGGCGGGGTCGTCGCGACCGGCGCGTTCGGGTCGCTCACCGAGCCGCGTCCAGTGCCGGAGTCGAGCGTGAAAGGCTGGTCGGCCTTGATTTTCGCGAACAGTGCGGCCGCCGGGCCGACGAGCGGAGCGACCTTGCCCGAGTAGACGCCGCCGACGCCGGTTGTGCCGGGGTACTGCACGAAGGTGATGCGATTGAGCGGGATACCCTTGAGCACGAGGGCCATCGACACCATCGTGTTGAGGTTCTTCAGGTTGTCGGAGAGCGTCATGTTCTTGGTCGCCGCGGTCGCGAGGCCGTAGAGCTTCGTGAAGTCGGTCAGTGTGCTGTTGCTCTTCACCGTGCGTACGAGCGAGGACAGAAACACCTGCTGCGAACTGATGCGGCCGAGGTCGCTGCCGTCGCCCACGCCGTGGCGGCTGCGCAGGAAGGCGAGCGCGTTGAACCCGGACAGGGTGTACGTCCCTGCCGCCGGAAGGTTGATGCCCGAGTACTTGTCTCTCATCGGGCCGTTGACGCAGACGGGCACACCGCCGACCGCGGTCGACATGTCGATGACGCCCTGGAAGGTGATGAGGGCGGCGAAGGGGATCTCGAGCCCGGTCAGCTTCTTGACCGTCAGCACCGTGCACGGCAGTCCGCCGTACGCGAGAGTGTTGTTGATCGGCTGAGCCGACATGGCGCCATAGTTGCCCTTGCCATCGGCCCTCGGGCAGGCCGGGATCGGTACGACCATGTCCCGCGGAATGCTCACGGCGACAGCATTGGTCTGATCCTGCGAAACGTGCAGGAGCATCGTGACATCGTTGAGCACCCCGCCGTCTTTGCCCGCGTAGGCGCCCTGACCCTGGCGCGTGTCGCTGCCGACGAGAAGGAAGTTGAAGCCGCCGTCGAACGAACCGAGATCCGGCGCCGGCCCGCTGGTCGGAGCACCGGCAAGATGAACCGTCTTGATGTTGGTGTTCAGCTGACTGAGAGTGATACCGGCGATGGATGCCGCGCTCACGGCTACGACCGCCACCACGGCGCCGAGAAGCTTGAGAACCGTCAGGTAGGGGTTCGCCTGCTTGAGCTGTCCGTGGCGCGCGAGGCCATCGCCGGCGCGCGACTGGGATCGTGGGCGGAACTCGCTCATGACAGATCCCTCTCGTGACGATTACAGGCGTATAGGTGCGAAAGCGGAGGGCGTGGGATTCGAACCCACGAGACATTTCTGCCCACCAGTTTTCAAGACTGGCTCCATCGGCCGCTCGGACAGCCCTCCCACGTGGAACAGCCACGATTCTACAGAGATTGAGTCTGGGGAGCCGGTTCCGGCCTCAGAAGGAGGCGAAGAGGGTGGCGACGCCGTCGTCGAGATCGGATTCGGTCGACTCGTTCGACGCGGCCATCACCTCGGCAGGTGCTTGACCCATGGCCACTCCCCGACCCTCGGCGGATGCCCAGTGAAGCATGTCGATATCGTTGCGTCCGTCGCCCACGGCCATCACCCGCGATCTCGGGATGTCATGCCACTCGCGAACCCGCTCGAGCGCGGTCGCCTTGTTCACGCCGTCCGGCGCGATATCGAGCCAGGCGGTCCAGCCGACGTTGTAGGTGACCTTGTGCAGTCCCATGCGCTCGACGATCGAGAGGAAGTCCTCGATCGCGTGTTCCGGCGAGATCACAACCACCCGCGTCGCCTGGTGCTTCAGCAGTTCCTCAAAGAGCACCCGCTCGCTGGCCGCGCCGAGCGTCGAGTCGGGGAAGTACCCGGTGTACCGGTAGAAGCCCGTCTCGTCCTCGACCGCGTAGCTCGCCTCCGCGAGACTGCTGCGAATCGTCGTGAGAACCTCGGAGGGGTCGAAGGAATCGACGGCCGTCCGGGAGTAGCCGGTCGGAGCATCCGGATCTCGTTTGAGAGTGATGGCGCCGTTCGAGCAGACGACGTACCGCGGCGTGAGCTGGAATCGGTCGAGGACCGGGAGGGTCATCGAAACCGACCGCCCGGTCGCGAGCATGACCTCATGTCCGAGATCGCGAACGCGGCGCACCTCCGCAATGACCTCGTCGGAGATGGCGCCGTCTTCGCGCATGAGCGTGCCGTCGATGTCGAGCGCAATGAGCCAGCGATCGGTCACGCCACGGGCTCCATGACCTCGAGGCCGCCGAGGTAGGGCCGCAGGGCCACCGGAACGAGAACCGACCCGTCCGCACGCTGGTGGGTCTCGAGGATGGCGACGAGCCAGCGCGTCGTCGCGAGCGTGCCGTTGAGCGTCGCGACCGGCGCCGTCTTGCCCGACTCCGTGCGATAGCGGATGTCGAGCCGCCGCGCCTGATAGGTGGTGCAGTTGCTCGTGCTCGTCAGTTCGCGATAGGTGCCCTGGGTGGGAACCCAGGCCTCGATGTCGTACTTGCGTGCCGCGCTCGAGCCGAGATCTCCAGCCGCGACGTCGATCACGCGATAGCTCAGTTCGCAGGCCTGCAGCATCGACTCCTGGAGGGCGACCAGCCTGTCGTGCTCCGCCTCGGCGTTCTCGGGGAGCACGTAGCTGAACATCTCGAGCTTGTTGAACTGATGAACGCGCAGGATGCCGCGGGTGTCCTTGCCGCCCGAGCCGGCCTCGCGACGGTAGCAGGTGGACCACCCCGCGTAGCGCAGCGGGCCCTCGGAAAGATCGAGGATCTCGTCCGAGTGGAATCCGGCGAGCGCGACCTCGCTCGTGCCAGTCAGATAGAGGTCGTCGGCTGGAAGGTAATAGATTTCGTCCGAGTGCTCGCCGAGGAAGCCCGTTCCCGCCATGATCTCCGGCTTCACCAGGGTGGGCGTGATGAGGGGCTCGAAACCGTTGACCATGGCCGTGTCGAGGGCCAGGTTCATGAGCGCAAGTTCGAGCCGGGCACCCATGCCCCGCAGAAAGTAGAAGCGACTGCCGGACACCTTCGCACCGCGGGTCATGTCGATGGCGCGAAGCTGTTCGCCGAGTTCGACGTGGTCCCGCGGCTCGAAGTCGAACGACGGGATCTCCCCCACCTGTCGCAGCGTGAGGAAGGCCTCCTCGCCCCCCGAGGGAACGCCGGCGATGATGGGGTTGGCGATGCTGCCGACCGTTCTCGTGAACTCGGCCTCGGCATCCGCTGCCATTTGCGCGAGCTCCTTGACCCGTGCCGCGAGTTGCTGCCCTTCTGCGAGCAACGCGTTTTTCTCGTCGCCACTCGCCTGCGCGACCCGCTTGCCGAGGGCCTTCTGCGTCGCGCGCAGGTTCTCCGACTCTGCGATGGCGGTTCGACGGTTGACATCGGCGGCGAGGGCGAGATCGACCAGCTGTGCGGACCCCCCCCTGGCGACCTGCGAGGCCCTGATTGCGTCGGGATTGTCACGGAGAAGCTGCGGATCAATCACCGGTCCAGTCTATTGAGCTATGCCGTAGCGTTGTTCACGTGCCAAGCTCCCCCGCCCCCCGCAAGAGGCGCGCCGCGATCGTCTACAACCCGATCAAGGTGGAGCTCGTGAAGCTCAAAAAATCTGTCGCTGCCGCCGAACGCTCCGCCGGCTGGCGGGCATCCCTCTGGTTCTCGACGACCAAACTGGACGCCGGACAGAATGCGACGCGAGCGGCGATCGACCAGGGAGCGGCGGTGATCATCGCAGCCGGCGGCGACGGAACGGTACGCGCCGTGGCCGAGGCGTTGCGCGACAGCGGGGTTCCGCTGTCGCTGGTACCGGTAGGAACCGGCAACCTCCTGGCTCGCAACCTCAACCTCGCGCTCAACAGTCTCGACGAGTCGGTGCGCACGGCGTTCACGGGCGCCGATCGGCGCATCGACCTCGGAATCGCGGAGATCGTGCGCGACGACGACGATCGCGAAGAGCATGCCTTTCTGGTGATGGCGGGGCTCGGGCTCGATGCGAGGATGATCGCCCTGACCAAGCCGAGGCTCAAGAAGGCCGTCGGCTGGCTCGCCTACATCGACGCGGGCATGCGCGCGCTTCCCGAGCTCAAGCCGGTTCGCATCAGGTACAGCCTGGACGACTCCGACGAGAAGTCGGCGAGCGTCCATACCATCATCGTTGGCAACTGTGGCGCGCTGCCTGGCGGCATCCTGCTCATGCCGGATGCGAAACCGGATGACGGCATCCTCGACATCGCTGCGCTGACCCCACGCGGGCCGTTCGGCTGGGTGAAGGTGTGGAACAAGGTTGCGTGGGAGAACGGCGTGCTGCGCAAGAGCGCGCTCGGGCGTTCCATCATCAACCTGACCGCAGACGTGAAGGACGTGCTCTACCTCACCGGTCGCGATCTGCGCCTCACGGTCGAGGTCCCCCAGGAATTCCAGCTCGATGGTGACGAATTCGGCGAGGCGAAGTCGGTGCACGCCTGGGTCGATCCCGGAGCCCTGACGGTGAAGATCCCCGCCTAGTCGCCGCCCGACGCGACAGCGGAGACTACCCCGGCTCACCCGCGATGAGACCGCGCAGCCAGTCGCGGGCGTCGGTGAACGCCTCGTTGCCGTACCGCTGCGTGACCTCCGTGCGCACCCGGTCGGCTCGCGGATAGGAGCCGAGGAAGATGACGTTCGGGCTGAATCGCTTGAGGCCGAGCAGTGCATCCGCGACCCGCTCGTCGAGGATATGGCCGTCGAGATCGATGACGAAACGATAGCGGCCGAGCGCATCGCCGATGGGGCGCGATTCGAGCAGGCTCATGTTGACGCCGCGAGTGGCGAACTGCTCGAGCATCTCGAGCAGCGAGCCGGCACGATCATCCGGAAGCTCGGCGATGATGCTCGTCTTGTCCGCCCCGGTCGCCGACGGCGTCGGAACGGTGCGGCTCACGAGCACGAACCGGGTGACCGCATTGGGGTTGTCGCCGATGTTCTCGGCCAGAACCACCAGGTCGTGATGCGCAGTGATGCCGGGCGGCGCGATCGCGGCATCCGCGAGGTCCGATTCGAACAGGGATGCGGCGGCGGCGACGTTCGACGTGGCCGGAATGTGACCGTGGCTCGGCAGGTTCGCCTCGAGCCAGAGGTGGCATTGCGCATACGCGACCGGATGCGCGTTGACGACCTTCACCTCGGCGAGCGTCGTGCCGGGCGGGGCAACGAGGACGAAGTTGACGGGCACCAGGTATTCCCCGATGATACGGAGGTTCGGGATGTTCGCCAGGGCGTCCTGGGTGGCAGACACGCCGCCCTCGACCGAATTCTCGATCGCGATCATGGCCGCGACGCTTCGCCCTTTCACGACATCGTCTAGCGCCTCGCCGACGTTGTTGACGGGACGCCACCTCTTGCCGACCGCCTCGGGCACCTGCGCGAGCGCCACCTCGGTGAATGTTCCCGCCGGGCCCAGGTAACTATAGGTGTCGGAGGCATCCGTTTCAGGCATGACTGGAAGCCTAGTGGCTGGCCGATCGCGAGCACGGTCCGGCTGCGGTTCATACGGGATACACCGAATGGAAGCGTGTTGACGATGACGGCAGCGTCATGCATGATGAATAATGAACAAGCGCTTGTTCCCGGGACTGCGGCGATGTGGAAAAGTCTGACGGTAGGGAAGTAATGACAGACCAGACCGGTGCCGTGCCCCGACGCGTGCTCATCACGGGTGCTGCCGGGAGGATCGGCTCGGCGACGACTGCTTTCCTGACCGGGAAGGGCATCTCGGTAACGGCGCTCTCGCTCGCCGCGCCGTTCCCGCCCGAAGCCGATCGCACCGTCATCGGCGACGCGACCTCGCCCGCGGACGTCGCGGCCGCCCTCGACGACGCCGACGCCGTCGTACATCTCGCCGCCATCCCGCATCCGGCCCTCGACACCCCATACAACGTGTACCGGACGAATGTCACGGCGACGTTCAACGTTCTCGCCGAGGCGGGCAGCCGAGGCGTGACTCGCGCCGTCATCGCGAGCAGCATCAACGCCCTCGGCGTGCCGATGAACAGACACCGGATCATGCCGGCCTACTTTCCGATCGACGAGGACCTTCCGATCGACCTCGAGGACGCGTACTCGCTCTCCAAATTCTCGGATGAGGTCACCAGCACGATGGCCTGGCGGCGATGGGGAATCGACGTCGTCGCCTTTCGCTTCCCGCTGGTGAACGGGCAGCAGATGCTGCGCGAAGTCGCCTCGACCTGGGCGGCCGATCCGACCCGTGCGGTGCGTGAGGGGTGGGGCTACCTCGACTCTCGGGACGCCGCACGCGCGATCTATCTCGCCCTGACCAGACCGCTCAGCGGAGCGCACGTCATTGGTCTCAGCGCTGCTGACACCCTGCTGGATGCGCCAACCGCGGAGCTTCTCGCCGAGTTCGCCCCCGGCGTTCCTCTTCGTCGGCCGATTGCGGGCATGGACTCGGCGATCGACACGACGCGGGCGCGCGACCTTCTCGGATTCCGCGCACATCATTCGATCCACGATCGACACGACGCCAATCATGTGGAGCAGTTCGCGACAGAATCCGGAGACCCCCTCGATGCCTGACTCAGCGCCGTCGACGTTCGACCAGCCGTGGCCCGCCCGCGACGGCACGCGCATCACGGCCGTGCGAACGATCGTCACCGCGCCAGAGGGCATTCCGCTCGTGGTCGTGCGGGTCGACACCAACGTGGACGGTCTCTACGGTCTCGGTTGCGCGACGTTCACCCAGCGCTGGCATTCGGTGGTCAGCTATGTCGACGATCACCTTGCGCGCCTTGTCGTCGGGCGATATCCGGGAGACATCGAAGACCTCACCCGGCTGGCACGCCTCTCCTCCTACTGGCGCGACGGGGCCGTCGCCAACAATGCGATCTCCGGCATCGACATGGCTCTCTGGGACATCGCGGGAAAGCGCGCAGGTCTGCCCGTGCACGAGCTCGCGGGCGGCAAGGTGCGCGCTGCCGCCGACACCTACATCCACGCGGGCGGCGCCTCGGTGGAGGAGACCATCGAGCAGGCCGCGGAATTCGTCGAGGCCGGGTGGCGGAACATCCGCCTTCAGGTCGGTCAACCGGGTATCGGCTCCTACGGCGCGCGCGGGGTCGGGGGCGGCTATCCCACGAGTCCGTACCCCGACGGGTGGCGGGTGGAGGAATACCTCCGCGCGACACCAAAGCTCTTCCAACGCGCGCGCGAGGCTCTCGGTCGCGACGTCGAACTTCTTCACGACGCGCACTCCCGGCTCACCGCGAAACAGGCGGTGACGCTCGCGCGATCCCTCGAGCCGTACGGCCTGTTCTTTCTCGAAGACGTACTCGGGCCGGAGGACTGGGGACAGCTTCCCGACGTGCGCGCCCAGTCGCCTGTTCCCATCGCCGTCGGCGAGCTGGCCACGTCGGCGACCACGGCGGCAGCCCTCGTGCTCGGCGGTGGAGTCGACTTCATCCGCTGCCACATCTCCGCCATCGGCGGATTCACCCCGGCGCGAAAACTCGCGACGCTTGCCGAGTTCTCGGGAGTCAAAACCGCCTGGCACGCTCCGGGCGACACCTCCCCCATCGGCGCCGCTGCAAACGTTGCGCTGGACGTCACGTCGCCGGCCTTCGGGATCCAGGAGGGACACGTCTACAACGACGCGACCCACGACGTCTTCCCCGGCACCCTCCCCATCATCGACGGCTGGATTCGGGCGAACGAGACGCCGGGCTGGGGAATCGACCTGGACGAGAAAGCCGCTGCCCGCTATCCCGCCGGCCTCTCCGGACATGACGCGTGGGCCGCCGGGGTTCGCTCGCCGGACGGTGCCCTCAGATACCCGTGATGCGGATCAGATGAGCCCTTCTGGATCGGATGCCGTGCGATCGCCTGGTCCCATCGTCGTCTCGCCGAGGATCAACGAGCAACCCTGATAGTGCGCGCCTGCCTCGTATGGACCCTCCGTCGCCGCCGTGAGGAACCGAGCGGCGGACCGACCCAACTCGAACAGGTTGGGGTCGATCGTGGTGAGCAGGTTGTCGCCATTGCCGACCATGCCCTCCCAGTTGTCGACGCCCACAAGGGCGACATCGTCGGGGATCCGCACCCCCGCGGCGCGAAGGACGCCGTATGCGCCAAGGGCGATCTGGTCGTTGCCGCAGAAGATCGCGTCGACTGGAGCCTTCTGCCGCAGAATCTGAGTGGCGGCTGCCGCCCCCCAGCGCCTCGTCCAGTCGCCTTTGAGCGGCTTGCCGAGTGCGAGCGGCACCTCTGCCGCCCTCAGCACCTGCATGAGTCCCGTCGCCCGGTCCCTCGCTCCGATGTCGCTGTTCGAGGTCACGTGCGCGATGTGCCGCCTCCCGACGTTGAGCAGGTGCTCGGCCGCCATCCTTCCGGCCATCACACCGTCCGGCATGAACCAGGCATCGGCAGGGTCATCGGATGTCGCGTAGGCATACGCGACGGGAACATCGAAGCCCTGGCTGATGGAGTGAAGCGGCGCTCGGAGTATCCCGTCGCCCAGGACGAGGAGGCCGTCGATGCGCCGTGCGTGAAGCTTGCGCACGCTTTCCTTGAGCACGCCGCTGTCGGTGCGTGCGTCATAGAGGAGTGTCGCGACATCCAGCTGTCCCAGCGTCGTCGTCACCCCGGTGAGCACGGGCATGGCAAAGGTCGCGGGCGCATTCATCGTCAACACCCCGACGGTCTTGCTGACTCCGTTCGCCAGGAACTGTGCCTGCGCGTTCGGGCGGAAGTCGAGCTCCTCGGCCGCGGCGAGAATGCGCTGCCTGGTTTGCGGTGAGACCCTGCCCTCGCCGCGAAGCACTCTCGATGCCGTAGACAGATCGACCTTCGCGGCCGCGGCGACGTCGCTCAGGGTTACCGCCTTCGCCAACTTTTCTCCCGCTCCCTGGCATCCACCGAGCCGCGCACCGAGTTTATCGTCGGACGCAAGCGCTGGAGCGTGGGCAGCCCTGGTGACAGACTTGCTCCATGAACGCTCGCGCCGGACAGCCCGCTCAAGAATCCGACCTCATCGATGTCGCGGAGCTGATCGGCGCGTATTACGACCGTGTACCCGACGTCACCATCGCGGAACAGAAAGTCGTCTTCGGCACCTCCGGGCATCGGGGCTCCTCCCTCGACAGCGCGTTCAACGAGACGCACATCGCCGCGATCACCCAGGCAATCGTGGAATACCGCGCAGGGCAGGGCATCACCGGTCCGCTTTTCATCGGTGGCGACACGCACGCGCTCAGCCGCCCAGCACAGACCACTGCGCTTGAGGTTCTCGGCGCCAACAACGTGGACGCGCTCGTCGACGAGTTCGACGACTACGTGCCGACACCAGCGCTCAGTCACGCGATCATCACGTACAACGCGGCGCTCGCTGAGCCGGTCGACGGAAACGCAGGGCGGGCCGACGGTATCGTCATCACGCCCAGCCACAACCCTCCCAGGGACGGCGGCTTCAAGTACAACCCACCGCACGGCGGGCCGGCCGACAGCGAGGCGACCAACTGGATCGCGAATCGCGCCAACGAACTCATCGCCGAGGGCAACCGCGGTGTGAAGCGGGCCGAGCCATCGGGAGTGGGCACCTACGACTTCCGTGGCAACTATGTCGACGATCTGGAGAACATCATCGACGTCGAGGCGATCAAGCGCGCCGGCGTGCGCATCGGCGCAGACCCGCTCGGTGGTGCCAGCGTGCACTACTGGTCCGCGATCGCGGAACGCTACGGACTCGACCTCACCGTCGTGAACCCGGATGTCGATCCACGGTGGGCGTTCATGACTCTCGATTGGGACGGCAAGATCCGCATGGACCCGTCCTCGGCATCCGTCATGGCTTCGGTGCTCAAACATCGCAATGATTTCGATGTCGTCACGGGAAACGACGCCGACGCAGACCGACACGGTATCGTCACACCCGATGGCGGCCTCATGAATCCCAACCACTACCTGGCCGTGGCTATCCAGTACCTCTATGAAAACCGCCCGGGGTGGCGAGCGGACGCCGCGGTGGGCAAGACCCTCGTCTCGAGCACGATGATCGACCGGGTGTCCGAGGCTCTCGGACGTCGTCTCTGGGAGGTGCCGGTCGGATTCAAATGGTTCGTGCCCGGGCTGGTCGACGGGTCTGTCGGGTTCGGCGGCGAGGAGTCGGCCGGGGCGAGCTTCCTGCGCAAAGACGGCACAGCGTGGACCACGGACAAGGACGGCATCCTGCTCGCCCTTCTCGCCAGCGAGATCATCGCCGTCACCGGCAGGACGCCGAGCCAGCTCTATGCGGAGCTCACCGAAAAATACGGCTCGCCGGTGTACGAACGCGTGGATGCCGCGGCGAGCAAGGCGCAGAAGGCGGCGCTCGGCAAGCTGAACGGCTCAGCAATCACCGCCGACACGCTCGCGGGCGAGCCGATCGTCGCGAAACTGAGTGAGGCGCCGGGCAACGGCGCCGCGGTGGGCGGCGTGAAGGTCGTCACCGAACATGCCTGGTTCGCCGCTCGCCCGAGCGGCACGGAAGACGTCTACAAGATCTACGCCGAGTCGTTCCTCGGGGCAGAACACCTCAAGCAGGTTCAGGCCGAGGCGAAGACGATCGTGGACGCCGCTCTCGGGTCGTAGGCGGATCAGCCGGTACCGGTGTGTGTCGGGGTGCTGCCATCAGGCGCGAGCAGGTCGAAACCGTCAACCTTGTTGAGCATCCCCACGGCCGTTCCTGGAACGTCGCTCACGCCGTATTGCCAGACCAAAGCGCCTGTCGTGGGGTCGATCGCGACCATCCGGTCTCGGTAGTCGTCATTGGCCATGTACACGCCGCTCGGCAACAGTTCGACCAGCGACGGGTGGTTCAGCATCCCCGGCCCCGAGGCCGCCCGATACATGGAGAGGACCTGGCCGGCCCGGTTGAAGGTGAGGATCGCCCCCGGGAGCGTGTAGTCCGCTATCAGATAGAGGTCCGGATTGGTCGTCGCGGTAGCGCCGAGTTGCTGAGGATCGGACGGGTAGGAGATGGGTACATGCGCCGTCCAGACGAGCGCGCCGGCCGGCGTGTACTCGCTGACCCACGAGCCGCGAATCTCGGAGATGAGAATGTTGCCGTTGTCCAGTGGCGTATCCCCATTCGGCGACCCCAGTCCCGTGGGGGGATTGTGCGTGCACACCCTGGTCGTTCCGATCTGCTTTGCCACGGTGCCGTCCGGATTGATGAACAGCACCCGGCAGTTCTGATCGTCCGCGACGACGACCTGCCCGTTCTTCAACTGATACGCGTCGTCGGGCGCCTTGAGGAATCCGGGTGCGGTCCCTGCTACCAACGGATGCCCGTAGTTCCAGGTCGGAGTGCCCCCGGGATACGCGATCTTGACGATCGTGTTGTTGTCTTCCTGATTGGAGATGATCTGGGTGCCGTTGTTGGAGAAGAAGGCGTCATCGGGATAATAAAATCCACTTGTCTTGGCTGATACCCCGGTCGCCGGATACCGGAACGTCACGTTCATCGTGGCGTCCATCACGAGCACCTGGTTGTTGCCCCGATCGGCCATCAGCAGTTTGTCTCCGTAGTACGGCGAGCCGGCGCCAGGACTCCCGGCCAAACCGAATTTCCGATCGGGCTTGATCATCTGCACGACGGAGACCACGTGGCCGTTGCTTTCGCCGCCGATCACCCAGGCCGTGGAACCGACGACGGCCACCCCGGCGTTGGAAACCGCCACCTGCATCTGCCCGGCGTTGAGGAACTTCCCTGCACCCGCATCGACGGTCCAGATGGTGCGGACCGTCTGGGATCCGGCCGTCGCGAGGCCGGGGACCTGCGTCGTCCCGAAGCCAGGGATGTCGGGTTGAACCGTGTTGCTCTGGCCGCCCACGAGGAACATCTCACCGTCGATGACGACAGCCGAGGCTCCCTGCAACGGCAGCGGGAGCTTCCAACTGGCCAGGGTCATGGCGTGCGTTGCGACGTCGATGATCTGAACGGAGTCGACGGCGACTTCCGCGTTGGTACCGCCGATCGCGATCCCCCCGAAAACGTAAATCTTGCCACCGAGACTCGCCACGGCCGGGTAGCGTACGGGCAGCGGAAGTGACCCGATGCTGGTGAACGTCTTACCGTCCGTGGTCGCCAGAACCTGCGGGTCCGCCCGCGTGCCGTCGTAGCCTCCGATGATGTAACTCGTGTGTCCCACGGTGACGCCGGTCGCATCCGATCGGAGCTGCGGCAGCTTCGACGTGCTCGTCGTCTGCGTGGCGACCAGGGCCTGGGTGGCATCCGTGGAATTGGCGGTACCGCCGCCGTAGATCTCCATCGTCCCGCCGGTCACCGCGCTCGCCGCGTCGTGCACTGGCTGTCCGAGGTGGCCGGTCAGAGTCGCCGCCCCGGTCGCGGTGTCAAGCGTGTAGATGGCACTGGTGGTTGTCTTCTGGGCGGTGAGTCCACCGGCGACGACGACCTGGCTGCCGGTTCCCGGGAAGACCGCCATTCTGCTCAACGGGCCGGCAAACGGCCAGGTCAGCAGGCCCGATTCTGCCGCGGCAAAGGTGGGCGGGACAACCGGTGCTGCGCTGTGGACCACTTTCTTTCCCGCCGATGGCGCCTTGCTGTCGTGATGGACCAGCACGGCACTGCCGATCACGGCCCCCGCTCCGACCACGACTACAGCGCACGCGGCTATGAGCACCCAGAGTCGGCGCCTGCGAATCACGCGCTTGTCGACACCGTGTCGGGCATCAGGTTCTGAGTTGATGATCGTCCCTCGATTCACAACAAAGCCGGTGTTGCGCGCGTCCCCATGCCATGGGTCGCGCGATTTCGCTCTCCCTTTGCGAGAGGCTTCCACGCGCACGACCCGGCAGTTCGAGCATAGACCGGAGCCTTACGAATCACCGGGTGGACCGGCTGCAGTTCGTCGAAGATCATCGTGTCGTTCCTCGGGACCGAACGCTCGGGGATGCGGCGCTAGGGTGCGTAGGCGGGTGCGGCCGGCAGCCCGAAGAACTCCTCTAGCGTCGACACGCCCGTGTCTCGCATCTCCGTGGCGAGTGACACCCCGATGTATCGAAAGTGCCATGGTTCATAGATGTAGCCGGTGATCGGGGTCTTGTCGGCGGGGTAGCGAAGCAAGAATCCGAAGCGGTAGGCGTTCGCGGCGAGCCAGACCCCCTGCGGGGTCTGGCCGAAACAGGCGGCCAGAGCACAGACCACCGGCAGCGAGCTGATATCCGCGGCGAGTCCCGTCTGGTGTTCGCTGAACCCGGGCCGCGCGCTCCGGGCGTCGGCGCCGGCCTTGCCGAGCTTGCCAACGTACCCGTTGTAGACCTTCACCTGGACCGCGTAGGAGCGATAGGCGCTTTGGAACTGCATGCCGCCGGCTCCCTCCGCTTTCGCCGCGGCGAACATCGCCACGAGCGCATCGGCGGCCTCCTTGCGGAGTGTGGGGGGATGGAGATGGGCCACCTGGGTTGCCACGAGGTCCCCCGGAACGTAGGTGGGCGGGCTAAGCGGCCGAAGCTTGTTCGCTACCACCCAGATGCTCGTCGGATCGTCGATTGACATCGCGGTCCTGTCGAATGATGGGGTCGGGGTCGGGGTGAGAGCGACCGGTTTCGGGGTTGGAGCGACCGGGATCGACGATGTGCTCGGGGTTGCCGAGCTCACCGGAGCGGCTTGCGGCGCGCAGCCGGAGAGCGATACGGCGAGCGAAGCCGCGATGGCGCAGATTGCGAGGCTGCGGCGTCGGGGCTGAGTCATGGTCACGATATTAGTGGCGACTCAGGTTGCGATAATGCTTGCCCGGGGTGTAACTTTGCACTCTACGCAAATTTTTCGCCGCTGTCGGACGCGTTCCGAAGCGGCCCATTTCACTTAAGCACCAGAACGAGGATCCATGTCACGCGCCGAATCCGCAACGCAGGCCAAAGCCGTCCACGATTCAGGCGGGATCATGACCCACCGCCAGATCCTGTTCGTGATCTACGGCCTGATGGCGGGAATGTTCCTGTCTGCTCTCGACCAGACCATCGTCGGGACGTCCATCCGAACGATTTCGGACGACCTGCACGGTCTCAGCCAGCAGGCGTGGGTCACCACGGCGTACCTGATCGTGTCGACGATCGCGACGCCCATCTACGGCAAGCTCTCCGACATCTTCGGCCGCCGGCCGCTCTTCCTCATCGCGATCATGGTCTTCCTCGGTGGGTCGGTACTCTCGGGTATCGCGACCTCGATGTACGAGCTCGCCGTGTTCCGCGCCATCCAGGGCCTCGGCGCCGGTGGCCTCATGGCCCTCCCGCTCGCGATCATGGGCGACATGCTCGCCCCCCGCGAACGCGCGAAATACCAGGGATACTTCCTCGCCGTATTCGGCATTTCCAGCGTGATCGGTCCCCTCATCGGCGGCCTGCTCGCCGGTGCACCGTTCATTCTGGGCATCGTCGGATGGCGCTGGGTCTTCCTCATCAACCTGCCGATCGGCATCATCGCGCTCGCCATGGTCGTGCGCTTCCTTCATCTGCCGAAGAAGAGCGAGAACCGCAGCGTACGCATCGACTGGTGGGGTGCCACGACGGTCATCATCGCCGTTGCCCCGCTGCTGCTCGTCGCCGAGCAGGGTCGAACCTGGGGCTGGGACACGGCTGGCTCGATCGCCTGCTACATCGTCGGAGCCGCCGGCATCCTCGCCTTCATCCTGGTGGAGCGCGCCATGGGCGACGACGCGCTGATCCCGCTCAAGCTGTTCAAGAGCTCGACGTTCTCGATGGCAACGGTCCTCGGTGTGCTGGTCGGTTTCGGCATGTTCGGTGCGCTCTCCACCATTCCGCTCTACCTGCAACTCGTGAAGGGGTCGACCCCGACCGAAAGCGGATTCCAGCTGCTGCCGATGATCCTGGGCCTGATGATCTCGTCGATCGTCAGCGGCCAGCTCATCTCCCGCACGGGCAAGTACCGCATCTTCCCAATTCTCGGAACCGCGTTCATGGGTCTCGGCTTCCTGATCCTCACCACCCTCGCGGTGGACACCAACTACTGGATCCTCGCGGCAGCCATGCTGCTTGTCGGCCTCGGCCTCGGCCAGCTCATGCAGACACTCACGATCGCCAGCCAGAACGCGGTCGGCCCTCGTGACATCGGTGTGGCGACCTCGTCGTCGACGTTCTTCCGCCAGGTCGGCGGAACCCTGGGCGTCGCGGTTATCTTCTCCGTGGTGTTCAGCGCGGTGGGTGGTGCCATCCAGAGCTCGTTCGGCAAGTCCTCGGTGCTGCGCGCGGCGCTCGACGCCGCGCTGAACCCCGCTGTCGCCGGCGCCCCCAACAACAGGGGCATCATGAGCGCGGTCTACAACGCGATCGTCGACCCGATCAAGAAGGCGCTGCCACCCCAGATCAATCTCTCGAACGCGACCCAGCGCGGCGGCGTCGTCGACACCATCGTCAAGACCGCGAGCAACAAGTTCAGCAATGGCAGCGGCGGCGGGGCAACCAGCAGCCTCGACGGCGACACGTCCTTCCTGAACGGTGCGAGCCACGCACTCGCCGCCCCGTTCCTCAACGGTTTCTCGTCCGCGATGGTTATCGGCTTCTGGGTAAGCCTCGCGGTGATCGCGATCGCGTTCATCCTGAGCTTCTTCCTCAAGGCGACCCCGCTTCGCGCGAAGTCAGCCCTGCAGGAGGTGGCGGATGCCGACGCGGCGATCCTTGCCACCAGGGCGGCCGAGATGGTCGGCGCGCCACTCGAGCCTTCGCTCTCGACGCAGCGGAACGATGTCGTCGATGAGACGAGGGGCTCGTAACCTACCTCTTGGGGGTCGATGATCGAGATGATCGACCCCGCGGAGCTACAGCGTTGCGAAGCGGAGTACGACGACCGCCGCCGCCAGGAGGAGAAGAGCGAGGTTGACCGGCACGGACTTGCCCTCGTTTCGACGGACGTGCACGGCGACAGCGACGACCTGAACGAGCACCAGGCCGATCGCGGCGATGGCCGTGACAACGGGGGCGATCCCCGTCGCCAGCGGAAGAATGACGCCGAGCGCCCCGAGCAGTTCCACCACTCCGATCGCTTTCACCTGCCAGGCGGCGAAATCCTCGACGTAGGCCATCTGCGGTTGGAGTGCCGCCTTGCTTCTGAACGTCTTCGACACGCCAGAGAGCACGTAGACGAGGGTGAGAAAAATGGCGGTAATCCATAGCGCGATGATCATTTGTCTTCATTTCCGTCAGATTAGTTACGATGAGTGTGCAACAGCACGAGCAGTTACTTTTATAACCCATCAGCACAGCGCACCGCTTTGTGCGCAAGGCACACCGGAGTAAGAAATGGGCGAGGCCCCGCGGGAGAACAGCACGCAGGTGAGCGAGATGGACGGGATGTGTTCGGGGTCCCGCGATGCGGGAACGATAATTCGTGACCTTCTCGATCATCTCGGCGACAAGTGGACGCTGCTTGTGGTCGGCATGCTGGAGGACGGTCCGGTTCGGTATTCGGCCCTCAAGGGGCGGGTCCCGGGCATCTCGCAGCGAATGCTGACCCTCACCCTGAAAAAGCTCGAGCGCGACGGCATGGTGCGGCGGGAGAGCTTCGCCGAGATCCCTCCTCGGGTCGAATACGAACTCACCGAACTCGGCCGCACCCTGATCGAGCCGGCCGTCGGCTTCGCTCGATGGGCCCTGCAGAGCGCGGACGCCATCACCGAAGCGCGTGAGGCCTACGACATCCGCTCCTAGGCGACGACGAGATCGACGTCGATGCCGGCTTTCAGCAGGCGGGCGCGAATGACCGCGATCGATTCCTCGCTCTGGTCGACGAGCACGAAGCGCCGCCCGAGCGCCGCCGCAACGGACCCGGTCGTGCCGGAGCCGGCGAAGAAGTCGAGCACCCAGTCCCCCTCGCGACTGGAGGCCTGCACGATGCGTCGCAGGATTCCCTCCGGCTTCTGAGTGGGGTATCCGGTCTTCTCCCGGCCCGTCGGCGAGACGATCGTATGCCACCAGACGTCCGTGGGCAGCTTGCCCCTTGCGACCTGCTCCGGCGTGACGAGACCGGGAGCCATATACGGCTCCCTGTCGACGGCCGTCGAATCGAAGTGGTACCCGCGCGGATTCTTGACATAGACGAGGATCGTGTCGTGCTTGGTCGGCCAGCGGTTCTTCGACTTCGCGCCGTAGTCGTAAGCCCAGATGATCTCATTGAGAAAACTCTCCCGGCCGAAGAGGGCATCGAGCAGCACCTTGGCGTAGTGGGCCTCGCGATAGTCGAGGTGCAGGTAGAGAGTTCCGTCATCGGCGAGCAGGCGCCAGGCCTCGGCGAGACGTGGCTCGAGAAACGACCAGTAATCCTCGAAGTGATCGTCGTAGCTCATGAGGTCGCCGCGGATCCGCTCGTACTGCTGGCCCTTGAAGCCCCTGACGGTGCCCGACGCCGACCGCACACTGGTCGTCGCCTGCCGTGCCTGGCTGCGCCCAGTGTTGAACGGCGGATCGAGGTAGACGAGTGTGAATGCTCCGTCGGGAAGCCCAGCGGCTACCGCGAGATTGTCGCCGTGGATGACGCGGGAGGGCGAGTCGGGCGTCCAGTGCTCGGGCATTGCCCCATTCTCCCATTGTCGTTGCGACGCTCAGGCGCCAAACGTAGGCTCGTTGGATGTCCAGCGCCGTGCAACACCTTCCGGGCCAGAATCGCTACGTCCTCGAAAGGGATGGCGAACAGGTGGGCCTCACCGACTACTCGCTCCGAGGCAATGCGATCCACATCACGCACACGGAGATCGACCCGCGTCAGCGAGACGGCGGGCTGGGTTCCGAGATGGTGCAGGGCGTGCTCGACATCATTCGCACCACGACCAGCTATCGGGTGGTCGCCGAATGCCCATTCGTCGTCGGCTGGCTGAAAGAGCATCCGGAATACCACGAGCTCGAAGAGCGCGGCTGACTACTCGGAGTGCCTGCCCGGCTTCGAGAGATCGATCCGGACCTGCCCTCCGTAGACGCCACCGCGCGCGGAGTCCGTCGACGGATCGCCCGCGAGCGGCGCCGGGGCAGGAAGGATGGTCTGACGATCCAGTTCCATTGCGGCCTCGTGTCGGCTCGGTGCGAAGACTTCGTCCCCGATTCCGATGAGCCCGGAGCCGCCGCCCGAACTCCTCGGCTTTTCTCTGCCCGAGAGGTCGATGAACCCGAAGCGCTGAGCGAGAAATCCGAGGACGACGATGCCGAGCATCACGCTCCCGAAAATCCACCAGTTCATCGTTCAAGGCTAAACGACGGATGCCGCGATCGCATCCTGCGCGAGGATGAGCTCAGGGAACGCGCTGCAACCACTGCTCTGTTCCGAACTTCTCCACGACGAGCTGCTCTGCCCGCGCGAGTTCCTCCGGCGTGACCTCGCTCGGTGTCGAACCGTAGAGCCGCGTGAACGTCTGCTCCATCCGCTCCAGGATCTCGGCGCGAGTCAGGCCGGTCTGGCTGCGCAGCGGGTCGACACGCTTGTTGGCGCTCTTGGTTCCCTTGTCGCTCATCTTCTCGCGACCGATTCGCAACACCTGCACCATCCGGTCTCCGTCCATGTCGTAGCTCATGGTGACGTGATGCAGCACCGCGCCGGTGCCGAGGCGCTTCTGTGCCGCGCCGCCGATCTTGCCCAGCGGGCTCGTGATGTCGTTGAGCGGAACATAGGTCGCGTCGATGCCCAGCGACCGGAGGGCGATGATCACCCATTCGTCGAGAAAGGCGTAGGAGTCCGCGAAGGTCATGCCGTGAACGAGGTCGGTCGGAGCGTAGATCGAATAGGTGATGACCGAGCCGGCCTCCATGAACATGGCCCCGCCACCGCTCACGCGCCTTACCACCTGGAATCCGTATTTCGCGGCGTTCTCCAGATCGACCTCATTCTTGACCGACTGGAAGCTTCCGATGACTACTCCCGGCTCGTTCCACTCCCAGATTCGCAACGTCGGCTTTCGGCGCCCCGCCCCGACCTCTTCGGCGAGCACCTGGTCGAGCGCCATCTGCAGTACCGGTGGATAGGCGGTGCCGTGGATGAGTTGCCAGTCGTAGTCGGTCCAGCTCGTCGCACGGGCGAGCGAACGACGGACCGCGACGGCGACGGCATCGGGCGAGAAGCCGAGCAGGAGCGCGTCGTCCGGGAGCGCGCCCTGGATGGCGAAGGAGATGGTCGACGCGTCACTGTCCTCGGCGAGGCCGTTGACCGCGCCGTTGATGAGCTCGAGCGCGCTGTCTGGCTCGAGGAAGAAGTCGCCGGCCAACCGGAAGTTGGCTATTCGCCCGTCAATCACGTCGAGGTCGACAACCACGAGCTTGCCGCCAGGGACCTTGTATTCGCCATGCATGGTGGTGCCTCTCCGGTCTGAGCCTTAAGCCTAGTTCTCGCCCGGTATGCGCTCGCCGTGCCCGTGCAGCCGCAGCCGCGCCCGCAGGCGCGCGGCGTTCTCGTCGAGATGGCGCGGATTGGCGTTGCGATCGATCCCGCCCGGATGAAACTCGAACGGCGACCACGACGGCCAGAGGTGGATGTGCAGATGCGGCACCATGTAGCCCTCGATCATCATGCCGACCCTGTCGGATTCCCACTCCTCGCGCTGAGCGAGACCGATGAGCCGCGCGACCCGCATGAGGTGCTCCATCGTGTCCGCGTCGACATCGAGCCAGCGGTCGACCTCTTCGCGGGGAACTATGAGCGTGTGGGCCGGGCCGCGTGGTTCGATCGTGAGGAAGGCGACGCAGCGATCATCCACCCACACAAAGCGCGCGGGTGACTCCCCGTTGATGATGCGGGTATAGATGGACGGCATAGAGGTCAGGCGGCCAGTCGCGATGTCAGCCACGAGATCGTATCGGCGAACACGTCTTCGCGATTGATCTCATTGAATACCTCGTGGCGGGCTTGCGTGTACACGATGAGTTCGACATCGGTCAGGCGCGATCGCTCCAGGTAGCTCTTCGCCAGGAGTTCGACGCTCCGGACGCCCCCGAGGGTGTCTTCGCTCCCGATCTGGATGAGCACCGGGATGTCGTTGACGATCGTCTTCGACGGACGCCCGAGCAGACGCAGACTCTCCATCAGCCCGTACAGCTTGAGGGCGTTCGCCTTGAACGTGAGCGGGTCGTCGCGAAAGGCGCGCCCGACGCCCTCGTCGCGACTGAGCCATTCATAGCCTGTCGTGCCGAGGTGGCTGTGCTTCTTCGCGAGATCGCCCCCGTTCATGTGCAGAAGAGTGCGATAAGCGGTGCCGGTGAGCACGAGCGCGTCGTAGTCCTCGGAATGGCGGTTCACGATCGCCTGGGCGATCAGCGAGCCCCAGCTGTGGCCGATCAACGCAAGCGGTAGCCCGCTATTCTCCGCGCGGATGATCGACGTGAGCTGCCGCACCGACTCGATGGTGGATCGGATGCCGCCCGGCCCGAGCTTGCCGAGCTGCGAGTGGTCGCCGTCCCACTGTTCGAGTCCCGTGCGACCGTGTCCCCGGTGGTCGTCCGCGTACACACTGAATCCGGCACCGACGAGTCGCTGCGCAAGCTCTTCGTAGCGTTCGGCGTACTCGCCGAGCCCGTGTGCGAGTTGCACGACGCCGATCGGCTTGCCGACCTTCCACAGGTAGAAGTGGATCGTGACGCCCTCGGCATCGACGAAGGTGCGCTCCTGGCGTGCGGCCGTGAACTGGACCACCGGGCCTCCTCGCCGTTCGGATTCTCTGCTGTCAGTGTATTGCCGCCGCCGGTCGCGGGCTGCGGACAGTTGTCGCTCCCCATTTAGTTAGCCATGCTAATTTGCTATGCTAAGCAACTATGCCCCACGACGACCAGGAACTCCGTCTCGCCATCCAGCGGGTCGCGCGCCGCATCCGCTCGATGCAGGCGGACGAAGAGGTCACAGAGGGTCAGCGTTCCGTGCTCTTCGTTCTTTCGAAGAGCGGACCACAGACCCTCGGCTCCCTCAGCGAGCACGAACACGTGACCCCGCCGAGCATGAATCGCACCATCAACGCCCTGGTCAAGGCCGGGCTCGTCACGCGCGCCACCGCGGACGACGACGCCCGCAAGGTGAAACTCGACCTTTCGGCTGCCGGCCGCGACTTCATCAGGGAGACGCGGCGCCGGCGGGATGCCTGGTTCACCAAGCGGCTCGCGGCGCTCACGCCGGAGCAACGCAGATTGCTCGATGAGGTGGCCCCGATTCTCCGGGAGATCGCCGACCAGTGAATGCCATGTTCCGCTCGCTCAGCGGGTACAACTATCGCGTATGGGCCGCCGGCGCCGTCGTCTCGAATGTCGGTACCTGGATGCAGCGCACGGCACAGGACTGGGTGGTACTGACCCAGCTCACCCATCACGACGCGGCCGCGGTCGGCTTCGTGATGGCGCTGCAGTTCGGACCGCAGATTCTGCTTCTGCCGCTCAGCGGGCTTGTCGCGGATCGGTTCGACCAGCGAAAAGTGCTCATGACCACGCAAGCGATCATGGGAATCCTCGGCCTCGCTCTCGGCCTGCTCACCGTGACGCATGCCGTGCAGCTCTGGCAGGTTTACGTCTTCGCCCTCCTCCTCGGCTGCACGGCGGCCTTCGACGCGCCGGCCAGACAGACCTTCGTGTCGCAACTTGTCGGCGGCGCCAACCTCTCGAACGCCGTAGCGCTCAACTCCGCGTCATTCAGCGCCGCACGAATGGTCGGTCCCGCCGTCGCCGGGCTTCTCACGGCCGCCGTCGGAGCCGGCTGGGTCTTCCTGATCAACGCGGCGTCCTTTGCCGCGGTGCTGACCTCCCTAAAGCTGCTGCGAGTCGGCGAGCTGAAGCGCAGCCCCAAGGCCCCTCGCAAGCGCGGCAATCTCGTGGAGGGGTTCCGCTACGTTCGCTCGCGGCCGGACATCATGGTCATCCTCGTCATGGTCTTTCTCGTCGGCACCTTCGGTCTCAACTTTCCGATCTTCATCTCGACGATGTCGACCGTGGTGTTCAAGCAGGGCGCGGCTGAGTTCGGCATCCTCTCCTCGGTGATGGCCGTTGGCTCCGTCGTGGGTGCGCTGCTTTCCGCTCGGCGGGAGAAACCGCGGATGCGGTTTCTCTTCATCGCGACCGCTGTTTTCGGCATTGGCTGCGCCGTTGCCGCCTTCGTGCCGTGGTTCTGGGGCTTCGGGGCCGCGCTCGCGATCGTCGGACTCGCATCGCAGACGATGATGACCACGGCGAACGGCGCCGTGCAGCTCTCGACGCCTGCGCCGCTTCGCGGACGGGTCATGGCGATCTACATGGCGATCTTCATGGGCGGCACGCCGATCGGCGCCCCCATCGTTGGCTGGGTGGCGAACGAGTTCGGGCCGCGCTGGGCGCTGGGCGTCGGTGCCGCCGCCGGGATCCTCGCGGCTCTCGTGGGGGTCTACTGGCTCATGCGGTACCGCAGCCTCCGCCTGCACTACGCCGACCGGCGGCTGTTCGTGACGGTCGACGGGCCTATGCGCGCGGCGGACGAGATCATCACGCAGAAGGCATGACCCGCATTCAGCAGTGCTGCGGATGAGTGCCTGCTATTTCAGTTGTTGGACTGAGAGATAACAGGCTCGTAGGGTACGAAATATGACAAATTCAGTTCCCCACATCGCGCTCAATTCGGGAGTGAGCATCCCGCAACTCGGCTTCGGCGTATTTCTCGTCGATCCGGCGGATACCCAGCGGGTCGTCGAAGACGCCATCGAGGTCGGCTACCGTCACATCGACACGGCGACCGGCTACAACAACGAGGCCGAGGTAGGCGCGGCGATTCGGGCGTCCGGGGTCCCGCGCGACGAGATCTTCCTGACGACGAAGCTCCGCAACGATCACCACAAGGACCGTGACGTAGATGGCGCATTCGCCCGCAGCCTCGAGATGCTCGGGCTCGACTACCTCGACCTGTACCTGATCCACTGGCCGATGCCAGCCAACGGCTTCTATGTCGAGACCTGGCGTACCTTCGAGACCTTCCTCGCGGACGGTCGGGCGAAGGCCATCGGCGTCAGCAACTTCCTCGTCCCGCATCTGGAGAAGCTGCTCGCCGAGACCGACGTGGTTCCGTCGGTCAATCAGGTGGAGCTGCACCCCATCTTCCAGCAGCGCGAGCTGAAGGCGTTCCAGGCCGAGCACGGCATTCACACCGAGGCGTGGGGGCCACTCGGCCAGGGCAAGTACGACCTGTTCGGCCTTTCCCCAATTCAGGATGCCGCGAGCGCCCACGGTGTGCAGCCCGCGCAGGTGGTGCTGCGCTGGCACCTGCAGACAGGCAATATCGTCATCCCGAAGTCCAACTCCCGCGAGCGCATGGCGCAGAACTTCGACATCTTCGGGTTCGAGCTCAGGGTCGACGAGATGGCCGCGATCGACGCGCTCGACGAGAACCGTCGCGTCGGAGGCGACCCGGCCGAGGTCAACTAGCGGCCCAGAGGTCAGCCAGCTGCGGGGGCGGCTCGATTCAGCGGCCGCCCTCCAGCTTGCGATTACGCTGCTGCACGCCGGCGATGCCGTAGGGGTAGTCATCGGGCCGAGGAGCGCTGACTTCGGTCAGCGCCATCAGCTCGTCCGCGGACAGGTCAAGCTTCAGCGCCCCGAGGTTGTCCGTCAGCTGTGCCACGGTCCTGGCGCCCAGGATCACCGACGTTACCGCTGGCTGCGCGCCCAGCCAGGCGAGCGCGACCTGCGAGGAGCTCACAGCGTGCGCATCCGCTATCGCCTTCACGGCGTCGATGACCCTCCAGGTCTGCTCCTTCGCGTTGCGCTGCTTCCACGCCTCCATCCCGCGCTCCGGGTTTTCGCCGAGGCGAGTAGCCCCGGTCGGTGCCTGGTCTCGCACGTACTTCCCGCTGAGCCAGCCGCCGCCGAGCGGCGACCATGGCAGCAGGCCGATCTTCGCGTCGAGCGCTGCGGGAACCACCTCGTGTTCGATGTCTCGTACCAGCAGGCTGTACTGAGGTTGCAGGGTGACCGGTGGCGCCCACCCGTGTGCCTTCGCAACGTGCACCGCCTTGGTCAGCTGCCAGCCGAGGTAGTTGGAGAAACCGTAGTAACCGATTTTGCCGTGCTCAACGGCGTCGTTGAGAAAGCCGAGGGTCTCCTCGATCGGAGTGAGAGCATCCCAGGCGTGCATTTGATAGAGGTCGATCTGCTCGATGCCGAGCCGCCGGAGGGAGGCGTCGAGTGCCCGACCGAGATGCCGGCGCGTCAGGCCGAGGTCATTGGGGCCGTCTCCCATGGGAAAGCGCCCCTTCGTCGCGATGACGACCTGCTCCCGCTCGATCGCGTGCGTGCTGAGCCAGCTGCCGATGATCTGCTCCGAGGCACCCGCGCTATAGACATCCGCGGTGTCGATGAAGGTGCCGCCGGCTTCGACGAAGGAGTTGAGGATGAGGTGCGACGTTGCCTCGTCGGCCTCCGCCCCGAAGGTCATCGTGCCGAGGGTGTGGGCCGAGACAACTGTTCCGCTGTTTCCGAGTGTGCGATATTCCATAGTTTTAACCGTAACCCCTTTGCGTTCGAAGCCCACAGCCGCGGCATCCGCGCCCCCTCGTCACAAGTGCGCCGGGTCGACCCGGCGCCGAAGTAGCAAGAGGCCGCGGAGACTCTAGCTCTCGCGGGTGATCTCGACCTTGACGAAGAGCTGGGACTTGAACGGGCCCGCGTAGACGCCGCGCAGGGGCGGCACGTCGTTGTAGTCGCGGCCGCGGCCGACCGTGACGTGCCGGTCCCCGATGTCGATCTGGTTGGTCGGGTCGTAGCCCCGCCACTCGTTGCCACAGAACCATTCGACCCAGGCGTGCGACTCCCCCGCGACCGTCTCGCCGATAGCGGCATCGGGCTTCGGATGCAAGTAGCCGGACACATAGCGCGCGGGGATGCCGACCGAGCGCAGCGCTCCGAGCGCGAGATGCGCGATGTCCTGGCAGACGCCCTTGCGGTGCTCCCAGGCCTCGGCCGCCGTGGTGTGCACCCCGGTCACGCCCTGCATGTACTCCACGCTCTTGCCGATCTTCTCGCTGATGGCGAGGGCCGCGTCGCAGGGGTTCGCCGCGGCGTCCGCGATTTCTCTCGCGATCGCGGCGACCTCGGTAGGGGGCTCGGTGCGCGCGGTCTGTTTGCGTTGTTCGACGTACTCGGTCGCCCGCTCGGCGGATTCGGCCAACTCGTCCCAGCCGATGACGTGTTCCGTGTGATCGCGGGGTCGCACCTCGACCAGGCTCGTAGCGGTGAGCGACAGCTCCTGGTGCGGCGTCAGCACCTCGAAGGAGGAGACCCGACTTCCCCAGTAGTCCACATAACCGTGGTGAGCTGAGATGGGCAGGATCTCGAGGTTGGAATACAGCACCAGCTGACCCTCGCCGCTGGTGGGCAGCATCCGCGCTTCGTTGTAACTCGCGTTGACCTCTCCCCCGTAGCGGAACCCGGTCATGTGCTTGATGCGAAGTCGATTCACGTGTTCTCACCGACCCAGCTGGGCGCGGCGTTGGTCGGGAAGTAGCGCTGCCGGATCGCCTCCGAGGCGGCACTGGTCGCGAGCTGCACGTTGTCCATGTGCTGCGACAGGTCCTCGAGAATTTCTGCAATGGGACGGTACTCGAGCTCGCTGCGGATCTGCCCGAGCAGGCGCTGCGCCTGGTCGGACACTCCGACCCGATCGTTGCGCGGTTCGATGTCGCGCATGCACATTTCCGCGCGGCGGACGGAGAACAGGATGCTGCGCGGAAACAGCCGATCGAGCAGCAGGAACTCTGCCGCATTGCGCGCACTCGGGACGCCGCGGTAGGTGCGAAGGTACGCCTCGTATGCGCCGCACGAGCGGAGGATGGTCGTCCACGACGGCCCACTCGCCTCGGTGAGGGATCTGGTCGAGAGGAGGCGCGCGGTCATGTCGGCGCGCTCGATGCTGCGCCCGAGGGTGAAGAACTGCCACGCCTCGTCGCGACTCGTCGCCGATTCGATGATTCCGACGGCGAGCGCGGATCGTTCACGGACCCAGGCGAAGAACTCGTGCACCTTATCGCTTGAGACCCTTCGCGGCATCCGTGCCCTCGTCGTGTTGAGGCACTCCCAGAGTTCGGTCGACACGATCTCGCGAGCCCGGCGCGCGTTCTCGCGAGCGGCTCCGAGGGAGTAGGCGATGGATGCCGGCTCAGAACGGTCCACGGCGAGGATCTCGAGCACGATCTGCCGCGTGAGCGTTACGTCGGGCGGCGGCTCGCTTCCCATGACGCTGAGGAGGGAGCGGCAGGCGAGGTCCTCCTCGATCCACGGATCCTCGAGCAGCAACTGGAGGTGCACGTCGAGGATGCGCGCCGTGCCGTCTGAACGCTCGATGTAGCGTCCGATCCAGAACAGCGACTCCGCGATGCGGCTCAGCATCGGGGCACCTCGCTGGTGAGCTCGGTCGCAGGCTCGCTCGGAGGCGGGGTCGCGCAATCGCTGGTGCGAATGCTCCAGGCTCCGCTCTGCTGCTGCTGCTCCTGCTGGCCCTGACCGAGGGTGCGATCGCGTGGCGCCTGGTCGACGCCATGCACCTCATGGCCGATGATCGGGATCGCCTCCGTCGATGTCGCCTGGTCGGCGACCAGACCCTGGATGCTGTGGCGCGAGACCCGGAGCGGATCCTCGCCGACCACCCAGGTATCTTTCGATCCGCCGCCCTGGCTGCTGTTGACGACGAGCTCACCGGCGGGAAGGGCAACGCGGGTCAGACCGCCCGGCAGCACCCAGACATCCTTTCCATCGTTCACCGCGAAAGGCCTGAGGTCCGCGTGCCTCGGGCGCATCCCGTCTTCTACGAGGGTGGGAATGGTGGACAGTTGAACGACCGGCTGGGCGATCCAGCCGCGCGGGTCGGCCAAGAGACGTTTGCGCAACGCCTCGAGTTCGTCTTTCGATGCCGCCGGACCGACGACGAGCCCCTTACCGCCGGAACCGTCGACGGGCTTGATCACGAGTTCGTCGAGGCGATCCAGCACCTCCTCCAGGGACGCCGCGTGTTCGAGCCGCCAGGTGTCGACGTTCGGGATGATCGGCTCTTCGCTGAGGTAGTAGCGGATGAGGTCTGGCAGGTACGTGTAGACGAGCTTGTCGTCGGCGACACCGTTGCCAATCGCGTTGGCGATGGTCACGTTGCCGAGACGCGCCGCGAGCAGCAGACCGGGAGACCCGAGCATGGAGTCCGCTCGGAATTGCAGCGGGTCGAGGAATTCGTCGTCGACACGGCGGTAGATCACATCGACCCGGGTCGGCCCGGCGGTCGTGCGCATCCAGACCCGTCCGCCGGAGCAGAACAGGTCGCGGCCTTCGACGAGTTCGACGCCCATGAGACGCGCGAGCAGGGTGTGCTCGAAGTAGGCAGAATTATAGACGCCGGGGGTCAGCACGACGATCGTCGGATCGTCTACCCCCTCCGGAGCGCTCGCGCGGAGCGCCTGCAGGAGTTTGTGAGGATAGTCGCCGACCGGGCGAACGCGCATGGAGACGAACAGCTCCGGCAGGGTCTGCGCCATGACGCGACGATTCGAGATGACATAACTCACGCCGCTCGGCACGCGAACGTTGTCTTCGAGCACGCGCCAGGCGCCCTGTTCGTCACGGATGAGGTCGATGCCGGAGACCTGAATCCGCACGCCGTTCGCCGGGACGATGCCCGCGGCCTCACGGTGGAAATGGCTGGAGGAGCTGATCAGGCTCGCCGGGATGACGCCGTCTTTTACCGCATTCTGCGGACCGTAGATGTCGGCGAGGAACGCCTCGAGCGCGACGACACGCTGCTTGATCCCCGCTTCGACAGTGACCCACTCGGCGAGTTCGATGACCCGCGGCACCGCATCGAGCGGAAAGGGCCGCTCCTCACCGGCGAAGTCGAAGGTGACGCCCTGGGCGAGGTAGGAACTGGCGAGGGCGTCCGTGCGGCCGCGGAGCTCATCCTGGGTCATCTGCGCGAGCGCCGAATGAATTTCCTTGTAGGCCGAACGCACCTTCGACGGCGTGGCAAACATCTCATCCCAGGGCGTCGTTTGCGTCTTACGACTCGCGACCGCCTGGGCGCCATATCCGTCGAACAGGCCTTCCATGGGTCGAGCCTAGTGGCGGGATGTTGCGGTGTTGTTTCGAGTCGGACATCGCCGCGAACGCGGTCGGCGAACACCCTGCCGGCGGCGATCTAGTCTCGATACCGTGACCACCTCAGCTCCCGACAACCGCCGGTCCGGCGGCGCCGTTGCGGTCGGGCTCGTGGTGGTGGGGCTCGCCTGCCAGGAGATCGGAGCCTCGTTCGCGGTGCTGCTGTTCCCCCAGGTGGGCGCGATCGGCGTCGTCGCGCTCCGGCTCGTGTTCTCGGCGATCATGCTCATGCTCATCGCTCGGCCGAACCTTCGAGGTCATTCCCGCGCCGACTGGCTTACGCTCATCGTGTTCGGACTTTCGCTCGGCGGAATGAACCTGCTCTTCTATGAGGCGCTGTCGCGACTGCAGCTCGGCACCACCGTCACGATCGAAGTGCTCGGGCCGCTCGTGCTGTCGGTCGCGACAGGTCGCAGGGCGTCGGCATGGATCTGGGCGGCGCTCGCGTTCGGTGGTGTCGCGCTACTCAGTCGCGGCGGGTTCGGCGTCCTCGATCCCGTCGGCGTCGCGTACGCGTTCGGAGCGGCCGCACTCTGGGCGGGGTACATCCTGATGTCCAAACGGACCGGCGGCCGCTTCGACGGACTCGACGGGCTGGCGATCGCGATGTCGATCGGCGCCATCGTGTCCCTTCCCTTCGGAATCTCGTCCGCCGGGCTGGCGATGCTCAGCCCCGGCATCCTCGGCATCGGTGCTGCGATCGCGCTGTTTTCGTCGGCCATCCCGTATGCGTTCGAGCTGGTCGCGCTCCGGCGGATTCCGTCCTCGACCTTCTCCATCCTGATGAGCCTGTCACCCGCGATCGCGACACTCGCCGGTTTCGTCATCCTTCAGCAGCGCATCACCCTGCTCGACGGGATCGCGATCGCGCTTGTCGTCGCGGCGAGCGCAGGCGCGGTGCGCGGCGCCCGGTCCGATTCGATTCCGAGCGCGACCCAGCTGCTGGGCGAGGCGGGCTAGCCGTACTGAGTCATGAGGTAGGCGTCACGCCGCGAAACCTCGGTAGGGCATCACGTTTCTCCGGAGAAATCCGGGTTTCGAGTGCCTCGTCCTCAAGAACACCGCCTTCCAGACCAAAACCTCCGGAGAAACGAGCACCGGGGGCGGGTCGCGACCCCGCTTACGGCAGGCACGACTAGCGGGCCGTGGTGCTCTCCCGCACGATGAGCTCCGGTTGGAAAACGACGTGCCGAGCACCGAGTGCGGGATCCGCGGCCTCTTCGAGCAGAATCTCGACCGCCGTCTGGCCGATCAACGCGCTCGGCTGACGAATGGACGACATCGGCACGACGGCCGCGCTCGCGAAGTCGATGTCGTCGTAGCCGATGAGCGCGACATCCCCGGGAACGTGCAGTTCGCCGTGCATGTTGAGCGCCTGAAGCATACCCATGGCGACGAGGTCGTTGGCCGCGAATACGGCGTCCGGACGGTCCTCGGGGCGGCGTTCGAGCAGTGCTGCTCCGGCGACACGGCCCTCGATGACGCTGAGAGCTCGCGTCTCAACCACCTCGAGGGAGACATCCGGATGCCTCGCCACGGCGTCGCGCGCCCCCTGAAGCCGATCGGTCACCTGCCTGATTTTCATCGGACCCCCGACGAAGGCAATTCGCCGACGACCCTGCTCGATGAGGTGCCGCGCAGCCAGCGAACCGCCGGCGACGTCGTCGACGGAGACTGAGCTGAAAGACGGGTCGGAGCTCGTGCGGTCCACGAGGACGGCGGGGATCCCCCGCGCACGCAGCCGGCGCAGACGAGCCGTTATGTCGCCGAAGGGGGAGATCAGCACGCCGTGCATGCGCTGCTCCTCGAAGAGCTCGAGGTAGGTAGCTTCACGCTCTTCGCGCTCATCGCTGTTACCGAGAATGAGCGAAAGACCGGCCTGCGCCGCTTTGTCTTCCGCACCGCGGGCGAGGTCGGTGAAGAACGGATTTCCGACATCGAGGATGACGAGGCCGATAGCTCGGCTGCGCCCGGCCCGCAACTGCCGCGCCGCATCGTTGCGCACGAAGCCGAGTTCATCGATCGCCTCCTGAACGCGACGGACGGTGCCCTCGGCCACCTTTTCCGGCCAGTTCATCACGTTGGACACGGTGCCGACAGAGACCCCGGCGCGCGCAGCGACATCCTTCACACTCACCGACATCGGACTGACCCACCACCCTCTTGCATCCTCGCGTGCACCTAGAGAGCATCCTCGCAGGTATTGAACACTTTTCGATCACGGTATTGGAACGATTCAATCTCTGACTTGACTCCCGGAGGCTCGCCGCCATAGAGTGCACATCAATCGCACTCTTAAAACGATTCAATCTAGTACCTCGATGAGGAGGCAGGACGCCGATGACGACGCCGATCGCGCAGGCTGCGCCACTCCTCTCGCTCACCGGGGCAACCAAGTCATTCGGTGCCGTTGCGGCCCTCACCAATGGAACGATCGAGATCCTGCCCGGCGAGATCCACGCCCTCGTAGGCGAGAACGGCGCGGGAAAGTCAACGCTCGTCAAGATCCTCGCCGGCGTGCACCACCCCGACACGGGAAGCTTCGTCGTCGACGGGCACGAGGTCACCTTCCGGAGCCCGGCCGACAGTAAGGCCACCGGCATCTCGGTCATCTACCAGGAGCCGACGCTCTTCCCGGACCTCACGGTCGCCGAGAACATCTTCATCGGCAGGCAGCCGCGTGGCCGCCTCGGGCTCATCGACCGGCCCGCGATGCGCGCCAGGGCGCGCGAGCTGTTCAGCCGCCTCGGCGTGCCTATCCATCCTGACCGCGTCGCGGACGGTCTTTCCATCGCCGACCAGCAGATCATCGAGATCGCCAAGGCCATCTCGCTCGATGCCAAAGTCCTCGTCATGGACGAACCGACGGCCGCACTCAGCGGCGTCGAGGTCGACCGCCTGTTCGCGGTTGCGCGGGCGCTGCGCGACAGGGGCGCCGGCATCCTGTTCATCTCTCACCGCTTCGACGAGGTCTTCGATCTCTGCGACCGCGTCACCGTCATGCGCGACGGCGCCTTCGTCGCCACCCACCTCACGGAGGACATCACGGTCGACAGCCTGGTGCGCGAAATGGTCGGGCGCGACATCGCGACGCTGTTCCCCAAACAGGAGGCGCAGATCGGCGAACCCGTCGTCTCGGTGAGAAACCTCAGCCGCGGCGGCGTCTTCTCTGACATCAGCTTCGACGTGCGCGCCGGTGAGATCGTCGCGCTCGCCGGGCTCGTCGGTGCTGGCCGTACCGAGGTCGCTCGCGCGATCTTCGGAATCGATCGCTACGACACCGGATCGGTCACCGTCTCTGGCAAACCGCTCCAGGCACACTCGCCCCAGGCCGCCATCGACGCCGGGATGGGATTCGTTCCGGAGGACCGCCGAAAGCAGGGTCTCGTCATGGACCTCTCGGTCGCCCGCAACACGACTCTCACGCTGCGCGAGCAGCTGGCTCGCTTCGGCATCATCGACGGGCGGCGTGAGCGCGCGGCCGCAGAGGAGTGGACGAGTCGACTCCAGGTGAAGACCGGATCGCAGGACCTCTCGGTATCCACGCTGTCCGGAGGCAACCAGCAGAAGGTCGTCCTCGCCAAGTGGCTCGCGACGAACCCGCGGTTCCTCATCGTTGACGAGCCGACGCGCGGAATCGACGTCGGCACCAAGGCCGAGGTGCATCGCCTCATCTCCGAACTCGCCGTGCGGGGCATCGCCGTGCTCATGATCTCGTCGGAACTGCCAGAGGTGCTCGGCATGGCCGACACCATCGTCGTGATGCACGAAGGCCGCGTCTCGACCACCCTCACCCGCGACGAGGCGACCGCCGAGGCCGTCATGCACGCCGCAAGCGCATCACCGGAGACCGTGAAATGAGCCAGGCGACAGCCCCCGTGATCACCGAGGCACGGGCGGGGCGAACGATCGGGCGAATCTTCCTGTCGCGCGAGTTCTCGGTGTTCGCCGCGCTCGCGCTGCTCATCATCGTGACCGAGGTCGTGAACCCCAGGTTCCTCTCCGGCCAGGGCGTCAAAGATCTGCTCCTGAATTCGACCATCTTCGTCGTGATGGCCGTCGGGCAGGCGCTCGTCATCATCACCAAGAACGTGGATCTCTCGGTCGGCTCCATCCTTGGCCTCACCGCATTCGGTACCGGCTCGCTCTTCGCGGCGTTCCCGAGCATCCCGCTTCCGCTGGTCTTTCTCATCGGTCTCGTCTTCGGCGCCGCACTCGGGGCGATCAACGGTTTCATCGTCACGCTCGCCGGCGTCCCCGCGTTGGTGATCACCCTCGGCACCCTCTACATCTATCGCGGCATCAACAACGCCTGGGCCGGCAGCAAGCAGTACTTCATCGGCAATGAGCCCCTCGAGTTCGGCAACCTCTCGGTGCAGACCCTGCTGGGTGTGCCCCTCTTCGCGATCGCCGCGCTCATCATCGTGGTGATCGTCGCCGTCTACATGTTCGCAGCCCGCTCGGGACGCGACCTCTATGCGATCGGTTCCGATACGGATGCCGCCCGCCTCTTCGGCATCAAGGTCAACGCCCGTATCGTTGGCGCCTTTGTCGCCTGCGGTGCGCTCAGCGGTCTCGCCGGCGTGCTCTACACGTCTCGCTTCAACTCGGTCGGCGCCGACACCGGCACCGGGTTCGAGCTGCAGATCGTCGCGGCGGTCGTCGTCGGTGGCGTTGCGATCTTCGGGGGCAGCGGAACGGTGACCGGCGCTGCGATCGGCGCGGTGCTCCTGACCACGATGACCGGTGCGCTCGCCGCACTGAACGTGAACAAGTTCTGGCAGCAGGCGATCGTCGGTGTACTGATCATCGCCGCCATCCTCCTCGACCGAACCCTGTCACTGCGAACCGCCCGCAAGCTGCGAGTGAGCGAGGCCCGCAATGTCTGACGCCGTCACGAGCAACGCGACCGCGATTCCGGTCAGGGCCAGGAGTGCCGCGAACCGGTTGTTCCTCGGCCGAAACGCCAACACGGTCTACGCCCTCATCCTCATCGTGATCCTCGCCTGCGCCTTCGTGCCGTACTTCTTCGGCACCGCGACCGTGAGCTTCCTGCTGATAGATGCGGTTCCGATCCTGCTGATGGCGATGCCGATGGCGCTCATCATCATCACCGGAGAGATCGACCTCTCGGTGGCGAGCACGGCAGGGCTGTCTGCCGCCGTCATGGGCGTGCTGTTCCACAACGCGCACTGGAACATCTGGTGGGTATTCGTCGCGTGCATCATCGTGGGCCTCGTGGCCGGGGCGTTCAACGGCATCCTGATCACGGCCATCGGTCTCCCTTCGCTGGCCGTGACCATCGGCACCCTCGCCCTCTTCCGCGGGCTCGCGCTCGTGGTCATCGGCGACAACGCCGTCGCGAACTTTCCGATCGATCTCACGAACTTCGCGACGTCGACGATCGGCGCGACCGGGATCCCGACCTTCATGATCTTCGTGGCGATCGTGGTCGTCACGTTCGGCGTCATCCTGCACTTCACACCATTCGGTCGCGCCCTGTATGCGCTCGGATTCAGCAAGGAGGCGGCCAGTTTCGTCGGGATCCGAGTGAACCGTTCGAAATTCTGGCTGTACGTCGCCAGCGGCGGAATCTCGGCGTTCGCCGGCATCTTCTGGGTGCTGCGGTACTCAAGCGCCCAGAGCGACAGCGTGACCGGCCTCGAGCTCAGCGTGGTCGCGGCCGTGCTACTCGGTGGCGTCTCGATCTTCGGCGGCTCTGGGGGCATCATCGGCGTTGTCGCCGGAGTGTTGATCATCCGCACGGTCAATTACTCGCTGCAACTCGCCGGCCTTCCCGACACGGTGCTCACCATCGTGACCGGATCCCTCCTCCTGCTCTCGGTCATCGCGCCAAGCGTGACCGGTCGCATCCGTCGAGCGTCGGAACTTCGGCGCTCGCGACAACTCGTACACGACGCTCCGGCGACGTGAGCGTCGGCGCCGAGCACCCGGTGCCGATCCACTAGAAAGGAAAGACAATGAAGTTATTTCATCTGATGGGGGGTAAGTCCGTGGGTACGCCCCGTCGCGTACTCGCCATCGCCGCCGTGGCGGCCGCGACGGCCGTCGCGCTGGCCGGATGTGCTGCCGGCAGCACTCCGTCATCCTCTGGCGGAAGCTCCAAGTCCTTCAGCATCGCCTTCGTTCCCAAGCAACTCAACAACCCGTATACGGATGTCGAGCTCAGCGGCGGAAAGACGAACGCTCCCAAGGTCGGCGCGACGTACTCCGTGGTGGGTCCGAATACCGCTAGCGCTTCGTCGCAGGTCAGCTATATCAACACGCTGACGCAGAAGCACACCGATGTCATCGCCATCGCGGCGAACGACCCCAACGCGGTGTGCTCGGCGCTCAACCAGGCCAAGTCGGGTGGCGCGAAGATCATCACCTTCGACTCCGACACGGCGAAGTCCTGCCGCAGCCTCTTCATCAACCAGGTCGTGTCGAAGGATGTCGCACTCATCGAGCTGAAGCAGGTCGCCGAGCAGATCAACAACCAGGGTGACATCGCCATCCTGTCGGCTACCGCCAACGCGACCAACCAGAACGCGTGGATCGACTACATGAAGGCCGAACTCAAGTCCAACCCGGCATACGCGAAGATCAATCTCGTTACGACGGTCTACGGCAATGACGACGACACCACGTCGTTCCAGGTCGCCCAGGGTCTGCTCTCCACATACCCGAACCTCAAGGGCATCATCTCGCCCACGACGGTCGGCATCGCGGCGACGGCACGCTACCTCTCCACCTCGTCCTACAAGGGCAAGGTCGTGCTCGTCGGTCTCGGACTTCCGAACCAGATGCGCCAGTACGTGAAGGACGGCACCGTCAAGGAGTTCGCCCTGTGGGACCCGGCAAAGATCGGACAGGCTGCGGTCTACGCGGCGCGTGCGCTCGTCGACGGCAAGATCACGGGCAAGGAGGGCGACAGCTTCTCAGCCGGCGCGCTCGGAACGCTCAAAGTCGGCGTGGACAACACGGTGATCGTCGGTCCCCCGACCGAGTTCAACGCGCAGAACATCGACCAGTACAACTTCTAGCCGCACCAAGCCGTGTCTCGGGCCTTATGAACAGGCCCGAGGCACGGTGACCAGATCTTCCTCTTCACCATGCAGGACCGGAGACATCCATGACCGACCTTCTCGCCGCGAGCGATCTGCTTCCCGCGAAACGACGCCGCCCGACCAGGATCGGCCTCGTCGCCGGCGGCCTCGCCGCCTACTGGCCCCAATTCCCCGAACTCCTCCCGCAGCTGCAGGAGTCGAGTCGTTACGTCACCGCCCGCTTCAACGAACTCGATGCCGAGGTCGTCGACGTCGGATTCGTCTCAGACGGACAGGAGGCAGCCCTCGCCGCCGAAAGGCTCCGAGTCGCGGACTGCGATCTCATCGTCATCTTCCTCACCACCTACCTCACCTCCTCGATGGTGCTGCCGATTGCCCAGCGCTCCAACACGCCGGTGCTCGTCATCGACCTGCAGCCGACCGAGGCGATGGATCACGCGAACTTCGACACCGGCAAATGGCTGGCGTACTGCGGTCAGTGCCCGGTGCCAGAGGTGGCCAACGTGTTCAGACGTGCGGGTATCCCCTTCCGCAGCGTCTCCGGCCATCTGAAGCAGGAGTCGGCGTGGGCGCGCATCAACCAGTGGGTGCACGCGGCGGGGGTGCGCGCCACCCTGCGCACCGCGCGACACGGGCTCATGGGTCACCTCTATCCTGGGATGCTGGATGTCTCGACCGACCTCACCCTCGTCTCGACGCAGTTCGGCTCCCACGTCGAGGTTCTCGAGTTCGACGACCTTCGTGTGCGCGTCGAGGAGGTGACCGATTCCCAGGTGGCCGAGCGTGTCGCCATGGCCAGGCAGCTCTTCACCGTCGATCCCTCGGTGAAGGAGGAAGACTTCGCATGGGGCGCAAAGGTCTCGGTCGGTCTCGATCGACTCGTCGACGACTTCGAGCTCGACTCCGCCGCGTATTATCACCGCGGCCTGAAGGGCGAACTGCACGAGCGGCTCGGTGCGGGCATGATCCTCGGTGCCTCCCTGCTGACGGCGCGCGGCATCCCCTTCGTCGGTGAGTACGAGCTGCGCACCAGCCTCGCCATGCTCGCCGCCCACACGATCGGAGCCGGTGGCTCGTTCACCGAGATCCAGGCTCTCAACTTCTTCGACAACGTTGTCGAGATGGGCCACGACGGCCCAGCCCACATCGCGATCTCAGAGCGGGACCCGCTGCTCCGCGGCCTCGGCATTTACCACGGCAAACGTGGCTACGGTGTCTCGGTCGAGTTCGACGTGAAGCGAGGTCCGGTGACGACTTTCGGCATCGGCCAGGATCGGGACGGCAGCTTCACCTTCATCACGAGTGAGGGCACCGTCGTCCCGGGACCACTCCTCGCCATCGGCAACACGACGTCGCGTGTCGACTTCGGCGGCGATCCCGGCGAGTGGGTCGACGAGTGGTCGCAGACCGGCATCGGGCACCACTGGGCCCTCTGTGTGGGGCACCGGGCGGGCGACATCCGGGCCGCGGCATCCCTGCTCGGTATCGAGCACCGCCATGTGGACCTGCGCAACCACAGCGAGTGGAGGTGATCGGCATGCAGCGAGCGATGTTCCAACTGCAGGTGAGGCCCGACCATGTCGAGGCCTATCGTGCCGCTCACGCCGCCGTCTGGCCCGAAATGCTCGAGGCGCTTCGGGACACCGGATGGCGCAACTATTCGATCTTCCTGCGCGACGACGGTCTCGTCACCGGCTACTTCGAGGCAGAGGATGTCGCGGCCAGCCAGGCGGCCATGGCGGCGACGGAGGTCAACGCGCGCTGGCAGTCCGCGATGGCGGCACACTTCGCCGAACCGGTGACCGGCGGACAGGCACCCGCCATCCACCTGACGGAGGTATTCAATCTCGCGGACCAACTTGGGGGACAGTGACTGCAGACCTTGTTTCGACGGTTCGTTTATGAAACGATTCAATCGTCGTCACTGAATCGATTAATAGCTGAGGTCCCGACACATCCGCCGAGATCCGAACAACCTGAAAGAGAATTCCAATGGCGCAATTCAGCGACATCGAGCCACTGCTCGCACAGCAGGAGATCGAGCTGCCCTCGTGGGCGTTCGGCAACTCGGGTACCCGGTTCAAGGTCTTCGGCACCCCGGGCACCCCACGCACAGCGCAGGAGAAGATCGCGGATGCCGCCCAGGTCAACGAGTACACCGCACTCTCCCCCTCGGTCGCGCTGCACTATCCCTGGGACAGGGTCGACGACTTCGGCGCCCTCGGCCGCTTCGCGGAAGACCACGGCGTGAGGCTCGGCACGGTCAATAGCAACACCTTCCAGGACGACGACTACAAGTTCGGTTCGCTCACCCACTCCGATCCGAGAATTCGCCAGAAGGCGATCGACCACCACCTCGAGTGCATCGACATCATGGACCAGACCGGATCGCGCGACCTCAAGATCTGGCTCGCCGACGGCAGCAATTACCCAGGCCAGCAGGACCTCCGCGCCCGCCAGGACCGGCTAGCCGAGTCCCTCGCCTCGATCTACGCGCGCATCGGCGAATCGCAGCGACTGGTGCTCGAGTACAAGTTCTTCGAGCCGGCGTTCTATCACACCGACGTTCCCGACTGGGGCACCTCCTACGCGCAGGTCAGCGCGCTCGGCGATCGTGCGATGGTGTGCCTCGACACCGGCCACCACGCCCCCGGCACCAACATCGAGTTCATCGTGATGCAGCTGCTGCGCCTCGGCAAGCTGGGCTCCTTCGACTTCAATTCGCGCTTCTACGCGGACGACGACCTCATCGTCGGGGCGGCTGACCCGTTCCAGCTCTTCCGCATCCTGTACGAGGTCATCCGTGGCGGCGGCTACGGCACGGACTCAGGAGTGGCCTTCATGCTCGACCAGTGCCACAACGTCGAAGACAAGATCCCCGGTCAGATCCGGTCGGTACTGAACGTGCAGGAGATGACGGCCCGCGCGCTGCTCGTCGACGGCGACGCGCTGGCCGCAGCACAGCTCGCCGGCGACGTGCTGGGGGCCAACGGCATCCTCATGGACGCGTTCTACACCGATGTGCGCCCCGGCCTCGCGGCGTGGCGTGAGACCCGCGGACTCGCCGGCGACCCGATGGCCGCCTACGCGGCGTCCGGGTACCAGGCGAAAATCGCGGCGGACCGGGTCGGTGGCCAGCAGGCAGGGTGGGGGGCGTGAACATGACCAACCCCACCGCCGCAGAACTGATCGCGCGCAGCAACCGCCTCGGCTCCGACCCGCGGGTCACCAACTACGCGGGCGGCAACACGTCCGCAAAGGGCACAGAGACCGACCCGGTCACCGGCGAACCCGTCGAACTGCTCTGGGTGAAGGGCTCTGGTGGTGACCTCGGCACCCTGACCGAGTCGGGCCTCGCCGTGCTGAGACTCGACCGCCTGCGCGCGCTGAGCAAGGTCTATCCCGGGGTCGAGCGCGAAGACGAGATGGTCGCCGCGTTCGACTACACCCTCCACGGCAAGGGCGGTGCGGCCCCCTCGATCGACACCGCCATGCACGGACTGGTGGATGCCGCGCACGTCGACCACCTGCATCCCGACTCCGGCATCGCCTTCGCGACGGCCGCGGACGGCGAAGCGCTCACCGCGAGGGCGTTCGGCGAGAAAGTGGTCTGGGTTCCCTGGCGTCGCCCCGGCTGGCAGCTCGGCGAGGACATCGCCGCGATCAAGACCGCCAACCCGAACGCGATCGGCTGCATCCTCGGCGGCCATGGCATCACCGCCTGGGGTGACTCGAGCGACGAGGCCGAGTCGAACTCGCTGTGGATCATCGACACCGCAGAGAAGTTCATCGAGGCCAACGGGCGAAGCGCTCCCTTCGGAACCCCCATGGATGGTTACGCCCCGCTGAGTCCGGAATCCCGGGCCGCTCGAGCCGCAGCACTCGCCCCGACCCTGCGCGGACTCGTCTCCACCGACCACGCACAGGTCGGTCACTTCACGGATGCGGAGGTCGTCGTCGATTTTCTCGCGAGCTCCGAGCACCCCCGGCTCGCCGCCCTCGGCACCAGCTGCCCGGATCACTTCCTCCGCACCAAGGTCAAGCCGATGCTGCTCGACCTGCCGACCACGGCATCCCTCGACGATCAGCTGACCCGGCTGCGCGAACTGCACGCGCAGTACCGTGCCGACTATCGGGCCTACTACGACCGGAACGCCGTCGAAGGCTCCCCCGCGATCCGCGGCGCAGACCCGCTCATCGTGCTCGTCCCCGGAGTCGGCATGTTCAGCTACGGTGCGAACAAGCAGACCGCCCGCGTCGCCGGCGAGTTCTACATCAACGCGATCAACGTCATGCGCGGCGCCGAGGCGATCTCGACGTATCAGCCGATCGCCGAGAGCGAGAAGTTCCGCATCGAGTACTGGTCGCTCGAGGAAGCCAAGCTGCAGCGGATGCCAAAGCCCAGGCCCCTTGCAACCCGCGTCGCCCTGGTGACCGGCGCGGCATCCGGCATCGGAAAGGCGATCGCCACCCGACTCGCCGCGGAAGGAGCGTGCGTCGTCATCGCCGACCTCGACCTTGCGAAGGCGCAGGAGGCCGCGGCCGAGATCGGCACCGCCGATGTCGCGATCGGAGTTCAGGCGAACGTCACCGACGAAGCGCAGGTGCAGGCCGCCGTCGACGCGGCCGTGCTCGCCTTCGGCGGACTCGATCTCGTGGTCAACAATGCGGGCCTCTCGCTGTCGAAGTCGCTCCTCGAGACCAGCGTCGCCGACTGGGACCTCCAGCACGACGTCATGGCGAAGGGCTCGTTCCTCGTCTCGCGCGCTGCCGCCAGGGTGCTCATCGACCAGAAGCTCGGCGGCGACATCATCTACATCTCCTCGAAGAACTCGGTCTTCGCCGGACCGAACAACATCGCATACTCCGCGACCAAGGCCGACCAGGCTCACCAGGTGAGGCTGCTCGCGGCGGAACTCGGTGAGCACGGCGTCAAGGTCAACGGAATCAATCCTGACGGCGTGGTTCGCGGCTCCGGAATCTTCGCGGGGGGGTGGGGCGCCAAGCGCGCCGCTGTCTACGGCGTCCCGGAGGAGAAGCTCGGCGAGTACTACGCACAGCGCACTCTGCTCAAACGCGAGGTGCTGCCGGAGAATGTCGCCAACGCCGTCTTCGTGCTCTGCAGCGCCGACCTGAGCCACACGACCGGGCTCCACATCCCCGTCGACGCCGGAGTCGCCGCAGCATTCCTGCGATGAGCGGTACGGTAGCGGCCGTCGACCTCGGCGCAACCAGCGGCCGGGTCGTCCTCGGCCACGTCGCGCATGACGCGCTCTCCATCCGGCCGGTCGCGCGTTTCGCCAACCGGCCCGTGCGCACGATCGATGGGCTGCACTGGGACGTGCTCGGGCTCTACCGCAGCGCGCTCGAGGGGCTGGCCGCCGCCGTGCGAGAGGAACCGGGGCTCTCGAGCATCGGAGTCGACTCCTGGGCGGTGGACTATGCGCTTCTCAGAAATGGCCGGATGCTCGGCGAACCTTTTCACTATCGCGACGACCGTACGGCCGCCGCGGTCGCCGCCGTGCACGCGACCGTGCCGGCCGACGAGCTCTACCGGCTTAACGGGCTGCAGCACCTTCCGTTCAACACGCTGTTCCAGCTCGCGGCGGATCAACGGGCGGGAATGCTCGGCGCAGCAGACACCATGCTGCTCGTTCCGGACCTCTTCTCCTTCTGGCTCACGGGAGCGCAGGTCGCGGAGAGAACGAACGCGTCGACGACGGGACTGCTGAATCTCGACGCAGCATCCTGGAATGGGGCTCTGATCGATCGCCTCGGATTTCCCCGCTCCCTGCTTCGTGAACTGGCCGAACCCGGTTCGGCCCTCGGATCGCTTCTGCCCGAGGTGGCGCAGGAACTCGGTTCTGCGCGGAGGATTGCGGTCACGGCCGTCGGATCGCACGACACGGCGTCCGCCATCGTCGCCGTTCCCGCAAAGGACGAGCACTTCGCCTACATCAGCTGCGGAACCTGGGGCCTCGTCGGCGTCGAACTCGAGCGAGCCGTCGTGTCGGAGGAGAGCAGGATCGCGAACTTCACCAACGAGGGTGGGGTGGACGGGCGGGTGCGTTACCTGCACAACGTCATGGGTCTCTGGTTGCTCAGCGAATGCCTGCGCGCGTGGGAACACGCCGGGGAGGCGATAGACCTGTCAGCGCTTCTCGCGCAGGCAGCCGCCGTGACCACGGCGGTGCCGGTCTTCGACACGAACGATCCCGGCTTCATGGCACCGGCGGACATGCCGCTCCGCATCGCCGACTACTGCCGCGAGCATGACCTCCCGGTTCCCGGCACGCGTGCCGAACTCGTCCGCAGCATTCTCCTCAGCCTCGCGACCGCCTTCGCGGGCGCCGTCGAACAGGCCGGAGAGCTGTCCGGCACGACCATCTCCGTCATTCATCTGGTCGGTGGGGGCGCCCAGAACGAACTTCTCTGCCAGCTGACGGCCGACCTCGCCGGACGACCGGTGGTCGCGGGGCCGGTGGAGGCCACCGCGATCGGCAACGTGCTGGTGCAGGCCAGGGCGCAGGGCTTTGTCGGCGGCAGCCTGGAGGCCCTCCGCGCGCTGGTGCGCCGTGCGTACTCACCCATCGTCTATCTGCCGCGAGTGGCGCCTCGGCACGCTTGAACGGCGGGCCTCCCGCCCGGGTCTCAGCGAGGCTCGCTGGTTGACGACCGCACGATGAGCTCTGGTGCGGGGGTGCGGATGACACGATGCTCGGGCGGGCTGTCCTGCCCGTGGTCGAGGAGGAGTGACACGGCCTCGCTGCCGAGCTCGCGCAGCGGCATCTTCACCGTCGTCATCGGCGGCCAGGTCGCGTCGGCATACCAGACGTCGTGCAGCGCGACGATCGAGACGTCCGCAGGCACTCGAAGACCGCGGGCATGGATCTCTGCGAGCACTCCGAGTGCGGCGTTGAGATTCGCCACCACGAGACCGGTCGGGAGTGTCCCTCGCGAGACCAGCGCCGTTGCGGCCCGCCTGCCGTCGGCTCCGGAAAAGCCGATCTGCGTGATCCACTCGTCCCGGGTCTCCGTGCCGAGCGCGGAAGTCGCGTCGTCGAAGCCGGCGAGACGGCGGTGGCCTGTCGCGCTCTGGGGCGACCCGCCGACGAATCCGATCGAACGGTGACCGAGCGAATGCAGGTGCTCGACGGCGACACGGATGCCCGCTTCGTCGTCGAGGGCGAGGGTGCTCACGGGTCCGCTGTTCACGGAGTTGATCAGCACGATGGGGACGTCGCGGTGCACGATCGCCTCGATGGACGATACCGGCGCGCTATCGGGAACCTGCAGGATCACCCCGTCCACCCGGCCCTCCCCAACCACGCGCTGCAGCCAGCTGGAGTCCGCGTCGAGTTGTTCGGCTCTCGCGAGAACGATGGTGAGGTCACGCATGCCCGCCTGCTCCTCTGCGCCACGGGCCAGCTCCGCGAAGACCGCGCTCGTGACATCCGGAACGATCAGCGCGAGATTGCTCGACCGCGCGGTGCGCAGTGCCCTGGCCGCGTGATTGGGCACGTAACTGAGTTCCCTCGCCGCAGACAGCACTCGCTGGCGCGTCTCTTCGCTCACCCTCAGGGTCGGGTCGCCGGAGAGCACCCTGGACACCGCCCCGGGGGATACGCCGGCGCGAGCCGACACGTCACTGATCTTGACCATGTGCCCGCCTGTCTACTACGGAACCTTCGCGGACGGAAATGCGGCTACTCCAGCCGCACGACCTGGTTGGACTCCATCGACCGGTAGAGGGCATCCACCAGTTCTATCGTCTTCACATTGTCGGCGACGGAACTGCGCGGCGTGCTTCCCGTTGCGATGCCCTCGAGCACCGAACCCATCGTGCCGATGAACGCGTGCGGAAACCAGCGCTGGGTCACTGGATAAGGCACCCACCCGTCGGTCGGCAACATCGTGCTGCTCACCTCGAGCGTGTCCGGCCGACCATCCGGATAGTCGTAGAGCAGGCCGAGCGTGCCGCGGATGGCACCGGCGGTACCGTCGACCCGGAATTCCGCCGAGTTGTCGCCGCCCCGGTTCACGTGGTTGACGTGTACGAGTGCCGACGCACCGCCGGCGAAGGTGTACGAGCTAAGGGTGCGTGTTTCGCCTACCGGACGCTGACCGGGAGTGCGCCCCGCGATCGCGTAGACCGACCGCGGCTCCCCCATGAACCACCGCACGGCATCGTGATAGTGGATCGAGTGCACCATGATCTCGAGCCGCTCCATGGACTGCGCCCAATCCCAGAGCTCCCACGGGGTGGTGACGTTGACGGTGATCGAAAAGGACGTGACGTCGCCGATCCAGCCAAGCTCGACCATCCGGTGTGCCGCCGCGATCCCCTCGTCGAAGCGCATCTGCTGATTGACCGCGGTCACCAGCCCCGAGGCGTCGGCGATCGCCGATAGCTCTCGGGCTATCTCCGGAGATTCCGCGAACGGCTTCTGCGCGAGCACGTGCTTACCCGCGGCGATTGCGGCCCGAAAGATCGGAGGCTGCGCGCGGACAGGGACCGCGATGTCGACCACGACCACGTCTTCGTCGGCGAGCAGGTCATCCACACTCCCGTAGATACGCGGGATGCCGTGGCGTCCGGCGACCTCGCGCGCCCGATCGAGGTCCACGTCGGTGATGCCGACCACGGTCAATCCGGCCAGCGCGTAGGCCGGCAGATGGGCGCCATCCACGATTCCGCCCGCGCCGACAATCGCGATCGGGCGACGATGCTCCGGAGAAACGGCCAGGCGGCAGTAGGCGGATACCTCGGCGAAGGCGTCGATCATGACGCCGCACCCTTCGCAGCCGCCGCGTCGCGATACTTCACGGTCTGCAGGTGCTCGCAGTAGAGCACGAGCTGCTCGTCGTCCGCGCGGAACACCTCGTAGGAAACCGTGAACAGCCCCATCTCGTCGTATTTCGGCGTCTTGTTCAGCAGGGTGCGCATGGTGTAGATCGTGTCGCCGATGAACACCGGCTTGATGAATCGAAGCCGGTCATAGCCGTAACTGAACGTGTTGACATTGTTGTGGGCCATGAGCCCCATGCCATAGCTGAAGACGAGCGCGCCCGGCACGATCCGCTTGCCGAACATTCCCTCTTCACGGGCGAAGATGTCGTCGGCGACATAGGGATGGAGGTCGACGAGCAGGCTACTGAAGATCATCAGCTCGCCCTCGGAGATCGTTCGTCGGATCGAGCGGTCCACCTCCCCGACCTCGTAGTCCTCGTAGAGCTTCACGTCCTGGTTCCACACCGGCACCGCGTTGCGGGCGGCAGGGTCCTGGTTGGGGTTTCTCATGATCAACCTTTCTCGCTGAATTCGCGGCGGATGGCCTCGGTGTGTTCGCCCAGGCGGGGTGCGCCGAGTGGATGCTTGAGCACCCGCCCGTCGAAACGCACCGGCGTGCGGGTCGTCTGGATCGCCACGGCGGGCCCGCCGGTCTCGCCTGCTCGCTCGGTCTGCTGCGCCATGTCCAGTGCGGCGAAGCCGTCGTGTTTGACGAGTTCCGGCAGGGTGAGCACGGGAGCGCACCACACGTCCGCGGCATCGAGGATCTCGAGCCAGTGCTCGGTCGATTCGTTCGCGAGGTGGTTTGCGATCGCGCGGGTGATCGTCGCCTGTTCCGTCCACCACGTGTCGGGATCGGTGTACTGCTCGATCTCGGCGAGACCGATGAGCGCTCCGAGCTCCGGAACCGAGGTCATCGCGATCGCGAGGTATCCATCCGTCGTCGGGTACACGCCGTATGGTGCCTGGAGGAAGGCGTGCGCCGTGTTGCGCGCACCGCGCTTCACGACGATCGACGGGTCCATGAGGTGGGCGCTCAGCAGCTCGAACTGCAGGTCGAACATCGACTCGATCAGGCTCGTGTCGACTCTTCCACCCACCCCGGTGCGCTCGCGGCGAAGCAGCGCGGCGGTCACCCCGTGCGCGAGATGGATGGATGCGATGACGTCGGCGAGCGCAATCCCGACGGGCACCGGTGGGTCGTCGGCGCTCCCGTTCAACCAGGGCAGGCCGGACAGCGACTGGGCGAGCAGGTCCTGACCCGGCCGGTCTTTCCACGGACCCTCCGTGCCATATCCGCTGACGCTCGCGTAGATGATGCCCTTGTTCATTTTCACGACATCGTCGTAACCGAAGCCGAGCCGTTCCATAACGCCCGGCCTGAAGTTCTGAATGATCACATCAGCCCTCTCGACGATCGCCCTGATCCCCTCCCGATCGCTCTCACTCTTCAGGTCGGCGGCGTAGCTCTCCTTGTTGCGGTTCGTGATGTGGAAGGAGAGGGTATCGCCGTCCTCCACCAGTCCGGCGAAGGCGAGTCTGCGACCGATATCGCCGCCCTGCGGGCGCTCGACCTTGATCACCCGCGCGCCGAGGTCGCCCAGTCGCATGGCTGCCATGGGACCGGCGAGAAACTGACTGAAGTCGACCACGAGCATTCCGTCGAGCGGCAGCGGGACATCGGTCATGAGCGCATTCCTTCCGCTGTAGGCAACGAGTACACGCGCTCCGCGGTGCGAAAGAGGATGTCGTCCTGCTCGTCGGAGGGGAGCGCTGCGATCACCTCGCGCTGCGCCTGCCAGACGCCGACGAAGTCCCCGGCCAGCGTCGACACCGGCCAGTCGCTGCCGAGCATCACGCGGTCGGAGCCGAACTGCGCCAGCACGTGGTCCACGTAGGGCTGCCAGTCGCGGTAGGTCCATCCCTCCGCCGAGGAGGTGCCGAGACCCGAGAGCTTGACGACCACATTGGAGTGCGCCGCCACGCTCGTCATCAGGGACGCCCACGGCTCCCAGCCGTGGGCGGCGATGTCGGGCTTTGCCAGATGGTCGACCACGATGGTGAGCTGCGGATGCCGCCCCGCGAGTTTCTCGATGCTCTCGAGGTGCTCCGGCAGCACGCTGACGACGTCGAGCGGAAGCCCGCGCGGCGCAAGAAGCTCGATCCCTCGATTCACTTCGGCCCTCAGAAGCCACCCGCTGTCGGCGTAGTTATGGTTGAGAGCGCGGATGCCACGCAGCGCGGGAGTGTGGGCGTAGAGGTCGAGCGCGAAAGCGGCCTCCTCCGGTCGATCGAGCGGCACCCAGCCGACGACCCCGATCACGGTGGTCCGTCGCGCGGCGACGCTGAGCATGTAGATCGTGTCGTCGTAGGTATCGGCGGCCTGCACGAGCACGGTGCCCGTCACGCCGGCCGCCGCGATCTGGGCGGCGACCTCGTCCGGACCGAAGTCTCGGTAGATCGAGCCGGCCTCGGGTGTCAGCCACGAGTAGCTTCGTTCCGACAGCATCCACAGGTGCTGGTGGGTGTCGATCATTCTGGCGGGTTGATGCAGCGTCATTCGGGTGCTCCTTGCTCTGGCTTTCTGGTGACGAGGTAGAGGTGCACGAATACGAGCACGACCTCTCCGTGCTGGTTGACGACCTCGACGCGTTCCTCGGCGATGCCGAACGCCTCCGGTCGCCTGGCGTGTTCGCGGAGGGCCACGATCTCGCTGAGCGAGGTGATCGTGTCGCCGATGTGCACCGGCTTGACGAACCGCACGCCGTCGTACCCGTAGCTCATCGCCTGGTCGTTGATCTCTCCCGCGAGCATCCCGACCGCCATGGAGAGGATCAGCGTCCCGTGCGCGACGCGCTGGCCGCCCGGCAGCGTCTTGGCGAACTCGGCGTCCATGTGATGGGGGTAGAAATCGCCGGTCTGGCCGGCGTGGGCGACGATGTCCGCTTCGGTAACGGTTCGTCCGTGGCTCTGCCGCGACGAACCGATCTCATACTCCTCGAACCAGGTCACGGCACGGGCTCCTTCAGATATCGCTCAGGCAACCGCTCGAGGCGGCCGATCGCCGCGTCGTCGATCACGCGGTTCGCAAGGCAGTCGCGCACGACGTGGGAGAGTTCCAGCTGCAGGTCGGGCCAGCCGAGCACTCGTGGTCGCACCCATGCCCGCTCGAGCGTGCGCAGCGTGTTCTGAAAGAACCCGCGCGTGAGGATGTTGGCACCGTCGCTCTTCCAGGCCCGCAGGTTGCCCGGCTGTCCACCCCCCGTTGTATACGGTCCCGACTGCGCCTCCGCGCCCGCGAGCGTCGCGGCAACGGCAACGCTGAGCTCTGGATGCCTCGTGGTCGCCGACACAGCGACTCCAGCGCCGCCGAGGGTCGAGCCGCCGGCGCGCCCGTCGAAGGAGGGGATGTCGTCGTACGCCACGAGGTGCGGCCGAAAGTCGGAGCGCGAGTAGTTGGTGTACCCGAAGAGGGCGACGGCGATGCTGAAGTCGTTCGTCGTCGAGAGCACCTCTGCGACGTCGATCGGGTTGGACGTGGCGCACCAGTCGGGGACCGCGTCGGCGAGTTCGAGCATGAACTCGAGCACTTCACGGGCGGCGTCCCGATCGAGGAAGAGCTGCGGCGAGGCGAGCGGGGACCCTTTCTGGGCGAGCAGCGTCGCGAACGTGCTGAACGCATCGACCGGCTTGTGCGGCCAGAGCACTTTGCCCCGCCGCGCCAGATCGAGAATGTCCGACCAGTACGGCGGTACTCCATCGATGAGGTCGGGGCGAAACGCGGAGACCTGCGCCGCGGCATCCACGCCAAGTGCCCACTGGTGGTCGCGGTAGCGGTACGACTCGTGGGAGCGGCCAACGCTCTCGCGCTCGAGGTCGGCAAGCATTCTCGCGTCGAGATGTTCGTCGAGGGGCAGAATCGCGCCGGCGGCGACCGCGTCCGGCACGTGCGGGTGATCGATCACCATGATGTCGAAATCGGCGGCGAAATCGGCGACATGCTGATCGCCGAAAGCGAGCAGCGATCGCGCCTCCCAGTGCACCGTGACTCCGTGCCGTTGACGCAACAGATCGTCGGATGCCCTCAGGCCGCCCACTCCGCGTGGGTGATCCCAGGTCATGCCTCGCAGCAGGACGGGTGGGAGGATATGCGACGCCACTGTCATACGAGGATCCTATATTAAATCGATTTACCACGTCAAGATTCGCGGGCGATGATCATCGCTCTCACTCGAGGTGGAAGATCTCCGGGATCACTTTCCACCACTCGTCTATCGCGCGATTCTCAACGGGGCGCTGCAGCGGCGTGCAGACCGCCCACCACTCCTTGGTCACCGGATCGTCGGCCATCGCGGCCATGTCGCCGTCGAAGTCGTCGCCGACGTACTCCATGTAGGAGAACAGCAGCTCGCCCCAGCGGTAGATCGAATAGTTGGTGACATTGCTCTGACGGAGACGCTCGAGTACACCGGGCCACACGTCGGCATGCAGCCGCTCGTATTCTTCGATGCCCTCCGGAGTCACCTTGATCACGGATGCGATGCGCTTCACTGCGGTACTCACTTTCGGTAGGGGTCAGGCGGTGAGGGCGTCGACCAGTTCGACCGGCGCCCCTTCTGACCAGGTTTCTTCGAAGCCGACCCCGGGGAGGGTCGGGGCGTGGACGTTGCCGGCATCGTCGACATCCGCGGGACGCCGAACCGGGTTCGAGTCGATGAGCGACTCGTAATAGGTGGTGTTGCTGATCGACATGCAGAGATGACGGCTTGCCATACCCGGTCCGTGCACCTCGGCACGCAGCAGGAAGGAGTCGGCGAGATGGGCGGTGCGCATGGCGCCGGTGAACCCACCACGAAGGCCCGTGCTAGTGCGCACGGCCGCGGCGCAACCGCTCGCGATGAAGTCAGCGGTCTTCATGTGCACACCCTCGGCAACCTCCGCCACGATGAGCGGAACGGCAACCCGCTCGGCGAGCCACTTGTACGCGGTGACACTGAACTCCTTCATTGGTTCCTCGTACCAGAGGTAGCCGGCGTCGCTGAGCGCATGACCGAGATAGGTCGCATCGAGCAGGTCGAAGCCGGCGGACCCGTCATACATGAGAGGGATGTCGTCGCCGACGTGTTCCCGCAGCGCCTCGCTGAGCCTGGCATCCTTGCGGGCGTCTCCCCAGGCATGCAGTTTGATCGCGGGATAGCCGAGTTCGAGGCACTGGTCTGCGACATCCAGATACTCCTCGATCGACCCGAACGTGACCGTGGAGGCGTAGGCGGGGATGGATTCGCGGAACGACCCGAGCAACTGGTACACCGGCAGCCCGACCGCCTTTCCCGCGATATCCCACAGCGCCACATCCACGATTCCCTGCACGAAAACGGGAAAGCGGTCGATCCGGTCGAGCTCCCACACCCGCTGCCAGAGATACTCGCGGGCGAGTGGATCCTGTCCGACCAGCTCGGCTCGAAGGCGGCGGTCCACCACGTCCTGGAGCATCGCGCCACGGAGGGCGAAGCTGAGGCCGGTGACGCCGGCATCGGTGCGAATGAGCAGCCACGCGCCATCCGCCGCCGGTTCGGACCCGGGAAGGCCGTGCCTCCAGACAAAGGGCGGGTCGTACGCGGGCACGGCCACCCGAACGACGTCGACTGCGGTGATGATCATGTGCTGCTCTCCAGTGAACTAGCGGATGGGTATGGTCAGGCGGGTGTTGGCGAGTCGGGTCGGATGAGACCGTCGTCGGTGAGCTGCTTCCAGAGCGCGGCAGGGATGTCCACGCTGAAAAGGGCAGCGTTGCGTTCGACCTGCTCGGCGGATCGCGCGCCGATGCACACCGTTGCGACAGCGGGATGTCCGAGGGCGAACTGGACGGCGACCGCCGGCAACGAGACGCCGTGGGACTCGCACACATCGGCGAGCGCGTTGACCCTGGCGAGAATCTCGGGGGACGGCGGCGCGTAGTTGTAGGTGGCGTCGGCCGGAGGGCGATCACGGGCGAGAAGACCGGAATTGAACACGGCGGCAGCGACGACAGAAACGCCACGCTCCAGCGCGACCGGCAGCAGATCGTCGAGCGGACCCTGCTCGAGCAGCGAGTATCGGCCCGCGCACATCACCACGTCGGCATCCGTATTGCGCACGAAGTCGGCGAGCATGGCGGACTGGTTCATTCCGGCGCCGTACGAGGTGATCATGCCCTGCGATCGCAACTCCTCGAGCGCCGGGAAGGCACCATCCATCGCCTCGTTGTAGTGGTCATCCGGGTCGTGCACGAAGACGATATCGATGCGGTCGAGTCCCATGCGCTGGAGACTCTCCTCCACAGAGCGCAGGATCCCGTCCCGGCTATAGTCGAGCTGCCGCACGAGCGGCGTCCGCACATCGAAGCCCTGCGTATCGGTCCGCACGCCGTCTGGGCCGGGAACGAGCAACCTGCCGACCTTGGTCGAGACCACGAACTCGTCGCGCGGTTGGTCCCTCAGAAAGGACCCGAGACGGTGCTCACCGAGACCGACGCCGTAGTGCGGCGCCGTATCGAAATAGCGGATGCCGCGCGCCCACGCCGCGTCGAGGGCGTCCCTGGCGTCGCCGGGATCGATCACACGACCGAGATTCGCGATCGGTGCCACGCCGAAGCCGTAGGGACCGACCCGGAGACCGCCCCGCCCGAGCGCCCGCGTGGACCCGCCGGCGACGGGGTTGGAGGGGGTCACGCCACGCCCTGTTCGACGCGCTGCGTTTGGCGGCCGAGGCCGTCGATTTCGCACTCGACGGTATCGCCGTCGCGCAGATACGGGAATCGCCCGGACAGCGCAACGCCCTGCGGCGTTCCCGTATTGATCAGGTCGCCTGGCTCGAGCACCATGTACTGGCTCAGCTCGTAGACGACCTGGGCCACGTCGAAGATGAGGTCGCTGGTGTTCGAGTCCTGGCGAGCGTCGCCGTTTACGCGCGACCGGATGCCATGCCCGGAACCGTCGCCGAACTCGGAGGCGGGCACCAGCCACGGACCGAGCGGGTTGAAGGTCTCGCTGCTCTTGCCCTTGCTCCACTGACCGCCGGAGATCTCCAGCTGGTATTCGCGCTCGGAGACGTCATTCGAAATCAGGAAGCCGGCGACATGAGCGAGAGCGTCCGCGGGCGACGCGAGATAGCGGGCGCGCGTGCCGATCACGACGGCGAGCTCGACCTCCCAGTCGGTCTTCTGCGATCCGGGCGGCAGGCGAACGGCATCGAATGGTCCGATGACGGTGTTCGGATGCTTGAAGAAGATCACCGTGCGCGTCGGCGGCTCCGATCCGGATTCTGCCGCGTGCGCCGCGTAGTTCATGCCGATGCAGATAACGGCCATCGGCCTGCTGATGGGGGCGCCGACGCGCAGGCCGGAACCGTCGGCGGGGTCGTCGATCACCGGTAGTGTGCGAGCCGCAACCGCGGCGGCGGCCTCCACGAGTCCGCCCCGTGCGAGAAAGTCGCCGTCGATGTCTGCGGTGAGTGAGCTGAGATCGTAAAGCACCCCGTCGTCCGCCAGAACGGCGGGTGATTCGGCGCCCGCTGGGCCTAACCGCATGAATTTCACGACACAGTCCTCTCGTCCGCCCCATCGCGAACATCCTATTTTTGAGCCCGTTTTCAGACCCGCGCACCCAATTTCACCACAGATCGCGGCTTAACACCCGATGTTTAGGAGAATATGTCGCCCATCAGCCGAGAGATTTCTTGAGCCAACGCTCGACGCCCGAAATGTGCGCCGTCACGAGCGCCCTCGCCAGATCCGCGTCCCCGCTCTCGAGCGCATCCACGATGTAGCGATGCTCGGAGAGCGTGATATCCGCCGACTTGTCCTCGGTGATGCCGCGCCAGAGCCGTGCGCGAACCGTGCGGGTGCTCAGCGCGTCGAGGAGCGTGAGCAGGTACTCATTGCCACTCGCCGAGGTGATGCGCCGATGAAACTCGAGGTCATGATTGACGAGCGCTTCCACGCCGGGCGTCTCGGAGACGCCGTCGATGGATGCGCGCAGCTCCGCGATGAATTCTGGGGTGCTTCGGCTGGCCGCGAGCGCGGCCGCTGAGGACTCCATGATGCGCCGCACCTCGAACAGTTCGAGCACGGACTGGTCCTGATGCAGGTCCACGACGAACTGAACGGCCTCGAGGAGGAGGCTCGGTTCCAGGCTGGTGACGTACGTGCCGTCGCCGCGTCGCACATCCAGGACTCTGATGAGCTCGAGGGCCTTCACCGCCTCCCGCAACGAATTGCGCGAGAGGCCGAGGCGCTCGCTCAGCTCGCTCTCCGGAGGCAGGCGCTGGCCCGGCTTGAGTTCGCCACTGAGGATCATCGTGCGGATGCGATCGATTGCTTCGTCAGTGACAGCCATGTCGGGATTCTAGCGAGTGAGGCTCCGGCAGACATCGGTTCTGTCGACCGATCTGCATGGCTATTGTCGATTTGCCATCCATTTGCCAGAATAGACATCGGATGTTTACGGCTCAAGCCAAAGGAGACTCATGAGCACGATCACGGCGTTCGAGACACTGGACGTGCGGTTTCCCACGTCCCTGATGCTCGACGGTTCGGACGCAATGAACCCGGACCCCGACTACTCGGCGGCGTATCTGCGGATCGTCACCGACAGCGACGACGGCCTGAGCGGCCACGGATTCGTTTTCACCATCGGCCGAGGCAATGAAGTGGAGGTGGCGGCGATCGACGCGCTCGCCGCGCGCTTCGTCGGCCGCGACGTCGAGGAGCTTCTCGCGGACATGGGTGCCACCTGGAAGGAGATGCTGCACGACTCGCAACTCCGCTGGCTCGGACCGGAGAAGGGCGTGATGCACATGGCGATCGGCGCCGTCATCAACGCCCTCTGGGACCTGCGCGCCAAGCGCAGCGGGCAACCGCTGTGGAAGCACCTCGCGGGCTTCTCGCCGGAAGAGATTCTGAACCTCGTCGACCTTCGCTACCTCAGTGACGCCATCACCCGCGATGAGGCCCTCGAGATCCTGAGCGCCGCCAGGGACGGCATCGACGAACGAGAACAGGATCTCATCGCCAATGGGTACCCGGCCTACACGACCGGTCCCGGCTGGCTCGGCTACGACGATGCGAAGCTGGAGCGTCTTGCAAGGGAGGCCGTCGCGAACGGATTCGCCCAGATCAAGCTGAAGGTCGGCGCGGACATCGAAGACGACAAGCGCCGACTGCGCATCGCGCGCGACGCTGTCGGTCCGGACATCCGGATCGCAGTGGATGCCAACCAGCGCTGGGACGTGGATGAGGCGGTCGCGTGGATGAGTCAGCTCGCCGAGTTCGACCTGGCCTGGATCGAGGAACCGACGAGCCCTGACGACATCCTTGGCCACGCCGAGATCGCACGGCGTCTGGCACCGATGCCGGTGGCCACCGGGGAGCACGTGGCGAACCGGGTGATCTTCAAGCAGATGCTGCAGGCGAAATCGCTCGACATCCTGCAAATGGACGCGTGCCGCGTCGGCGGGGTGAACGAGAACATCTCGATCCTTCTTCTGGCCGCCAAGTTCGGTATTCCGGTCTGTCCGCACGCGGGCGGCGTCGGCCTGTGCGAGACGGTGCAGCACCTCTCCATGTTCGATTACCTGGCCGTCTCCGGCACGAAGTCCGGCCGGATGATCGAGTTCGCCGATCACCTGCACGAGCACTTCGCTGCGCCGATCACCGTCTCGCGCGGCCAGTACTGGCCGCCGACCACCCCAGGAGCGAGCAGCGAGATGCTGCAGAGCTCCATCGACGAATACGGCTACCCCGAAGGCAGCTACTGGGTCTCGAATCCGCTGTAGCGGCACTCGACCCGACCCCAAGTGTGAGCGTGCGCGCGAGCTTGAGCTTGAGGACACGTTTCTCCGGAGGTTTTGGTCTGGCAGCCGGTGTTCTCGAGGCGCGAGCGCTCGGAACGCGGAAACCTCCGGAGAAACGAGTTCGAACGCATCGGCCTAGCGGCACCACCGTGACCCAGTAGGGCTGGAGCTACGCGCGCAGCGTGGCGGCGAAGTGCTGCAGGGCGAGCAGATCGTCCTGCACACCGCCGCCATCGTGCGCGTTGTACTGCCAGACCGTGATGTCCTTCGGGCCGCCGTAGTTGTTGTATGCGCCGAAGACCGTCGAGGGCGGGCACACCGGATCCATGAGCGCCGTCGTGAACATGGCCGGAGACTCGGCGCGCTTCGCGAAGTTGACGCCGTCGAAGTACGACAGGGTCTCGTGCGCCTGCGCCGAGCTCAGGCGGTGCACGGACAGGTACCGGCCGATTTCCTTGTATGGGTCGTTGTCTGTGATCACGGTAGCCCGCGGAAAGTCGCACAGGAAGGGTACGTAGGCGGCGACGGCGGCGAGATCCGGGACGAGTCCGGCCGCGGCGAGAGAGATGCCGCCACCCTGGCTCGCGCCGAGCACCCCAACGCGAAGCGGGTCGACGATGTCGAGCGAACGCGCCGCCTCGATGGCGCGAACGGCGTCGACGAACACCCGACGGTAGTAGTACGACTCCCGTGACTCGATGCCGCGGGTCATGAATCCCGCCCCCTGCGGACCGGAGCCGAAGTCATCGGGCGTGTCGCCGGTCGTCCAGGAGGATCCCTGTCCCCGGGTGTCCATGTGGAAGTGCGCGAAACCCGCCGACGACCAGAGCAGATTCTCGACAGCATTGCCACGTCCTCCGCCGTAGCCCACGAACTGCACGACAGTCGGCAACGGACCCGTGGCGCCCGCTGGCACGCGCAGCCAGGCTCGGACCGGCTGGCCGCCGTAGCCCGCGAACGACACATCCCACACGTCGATGGTGCTGAGTCCCGTGTCGACCGGCGTGAGCGTCACGGCGAGGTCGAAAGAGCGGCTCTCGAGCAGGGTGGACGCCCAGAACTCATCGAAATCCGCCGGGTCGTTCTGCGAGCTGCGATAGGCCCGTAGTTCGGACTCGTCGAGGTCTGTGTACATTTTTCAGTTCCTTCCGCGCGGCACCGTATGACGCGAACCGCTCAGTCGACAGTACCGATCAGCTCTTGACGGAGCCTGCGAGCACGCCACGGACGAGCAGGCGAGACGACAAGAGGAAGACGATCAGGATGGGGATGGCGAGCAGCAGCCCGGCGAGCGCGATCTCGGGCCGGCCGATCACGCTCTGCTGCGCTCCGTTGCCGGGGTTGAGCGCGGGCGTCGAGCTGAAGAGCACGCCGAGCCCGACAGGCAGCGTGAAGTTCTCTGCCGAGCCGAGCAGCACATAGGGCAGGAAGTAGTTCACCCACGATGCGCTGAAGCTGAAGAACGCGAGCATTCCGAACAGACCCTTGGAGAGCGGCAGAGCGATACGCCAGAAGGTGGCGAACTCGCTCGCGCCATCCATCCTCGCCGCCTCGTAGATGTCCTTCGGAATGGATGTGGAGAAGTAGATGTACGCGAGAAAGACGCCGAACGGATAGAACGAGCTCGTCAGGATCACCGCAGCCGGGGTGTCGAACAGCTGCACGTTCGAGATCTCGATGAACAGCGGAAGCACGAGGGCGACCGGCGGGATGATCATCGCGACCAGCGTGATGATCAGCAGCGTGCGCTTGAGCGGGATCGCGGTGGCCGCGAGGGCGTACCCGGCGAGCACCGCCGTGATGCAGGCGATCGCGACGATCGCGACCGTGTACAGCACCGAGTTGACCAGCCACTGCACGATGACGCCGTTCTGGAAGGTCAGCAGGTGGTTCCACGCGTCGCCGTAGTTGGCGAAGGTGCCGAATGAGAACGGCGATTGGTTGTTGAGCTGCTCGGCGGTCTTCGAGGGGGCGATGAGGAGCCAGATCATCGGGACGATGCTGAGCAGGCCGTAGACCAGCAACACGATCCACACACCGGTGCGGCCGACGGTGCCCCTCACGGTGCGCTTCCTGGGCGCGTGACCTCTCGCGGTGGTGCGACCCGAGATGGTCGCCGGGTCCAAGGCTGATGTGGTCATTTTTCCTTCACTCCTGCGCCCTCGAAGAAGTCCGTCTTGAAGATCACGAACACGGCGCCGATCACACACACGATGAGAAGCATGAGCGACAGCGCGGCCGCCCCGCCGAGATTGTTGGACTGGAACGCGAAGCTGTAGCTCAGCTGGTTGAGCGACCAGTTGGACGCGAGCCCCGGATACACGGACGACGAGATGAGCTGCGGCTCGACGAACACCTGCAACCCCGCCGCGAACACGAGGATGCCCATGTAGACGATGTACTTCTGGATGAGCGGCAGCTTGATGCGCCAGCCGATCTGCCAGGCGTTCGCGCCGTCGATGCGCGCGGCCTCGAGGATGTCGTCGGAGATCGACTGCAGCGAGCCGTACTGCACCACGATCCAGTTGCCCGCGCCGGTGAAGAACGCCATGAGCGCGAAGATCCAGGCCAGGTTCGGCGACCGCCAGATCTGGCCGCCCTGGGTGATGCCGAGGGCGTGGAGGATGTCCTTGTACGGGCTGAGGGTCGGCTCGAGCAGGAAGTACCAGACCAGCACGGCCGTCGCACCGGTCAGCGACGCGGGCACGATGTAGGCCAGACGCAGCGGAAGGTTCCAGCGACCCTGAACCGTGTCGAGCAGCAGGGACATCAGCGCTACCACGATGAGCATCGACGGCACGTAGAGCAGAAGGAAGACGCCGACGTTGCCGAGGGCTGGCAGGAACCTGAAGTCCTGCAGCGCCTGAAGGTAGTTGAGCGGGCCGCCGCCGGGATTGAGCACCGACGCTTCAAGCGAGGTGATCGCCGCGACGACGACCGGGACAATGCCGAAGGCGATGAGCAACACCAGATACGGTGCGATCATGATGCTCCCGGCGAGGAGACTCTTCCTGCTTGATCGTGAACGCGACACTGCGACCCTTTCGTTGTGACCAAACTTATGCGACGCCGGGGAGCATTGTGGCCTCCCCGGCGCCGCACAGGCGTGTTACTTGGTGAGTACCTTGTACCCGGATGACGGAGCGAGCTTCTGCAGCGACGTCGCGTAGTCGTCCAGAGCGGTCTTCAACGACTTGCCGCCGTTGATGTCCGCCTGCAGTACCGTTCCGATCTGAGCGACGAACGCGAACCGCACCGGTCGGTCGACCTGCGAGATGTTGTTCGCTCCCGCGGCCATCGCGGGGTAAGGGTTGCTGGCGTAGTACGGGTCGGCCGAGATTCGCTTCTCCCAGAGCTTGTTCGCCGGGCCGTATGCCGGGAACGTGGGGGTCGTGGTGGCGGTCGCCATCGCGTCCGATGTGGTCAGCCACACCGCAGCATCGGCCGCAGCCTGGGGGAACTTCGAGTGAGCGGAGACCGTGAAGACGCCACCACCGTACGCTCCCGACTTGTTGTCGGATCCGGTGCCCCATGCGGGCATCGGCGCGTCGGCGATCTCACCCGCGGGAACACCCCACGAGTCGGTCGGCTTGATCACGAAGTCACCGAACCACGACGGGCCGAGGGTCATCGCGACCTTGTCCTTCTTCGCGACATCCGCGATGAAGCCGGCGTCGAAGCTGGAGCGCTTGTCCACGACACCCGCGTCGAGCAGCGGCTGAACGAGCTGCGCGACCCTGGTGCACTTCGAGTTGTCAGGCGCGATGCGCACCGTGTTCTTCGCGGGAACGTCCGCAAGCGGGCATTCACTCGACTGCAGGAACGATGCGTAGTAGTTCTGGTCGCCGATCGCGCCGGCGGAGTATCCGGTGCCCTTCAGCTTCATCGCTGTGTCCGCGAACTCCTGCATGGTCGTCGGCACCGTGAGGTTCAGGTCCTTGAAGATCTTGGTGTTGTACCAGAGCACGGTGTTGGCGAGATCGTTCTTGAGGCAGTAATACTTGCCGTCGAACTTGCAATCGCTGTTGCCCTGGCCGAATCCGTCGAAGACCTTCTTCGAAACGAGGTTGGTGAGGTCAGCGGCGTAGCCGTTGCTCGGGTCGAGGAACTGCGCGGTGTCGGCCGCAGCGCCGAAGATCACGTCGGGCCAGCCGCTCTTCGTGCGGTTGTGCAGGGCGATTTTCGTCTGCGCGTCGGCCTGGGCGATGACCTCGATCTTGATGGTCTCCTTGCCCGCCATGAGCTTCTGATACATCGTCGCCTGGGGCACACGGGGAGTGTCCACCCAGAGCAGAAGGGTCGGTTTGCCAGCGGACGAATTGTTCGCCGTGCTCGAGCACGCTGCGAGGCTGAGCGTCATAGCCGCCACCGCAACGATCCCGATTGCAAGTCGTTTCATTGGTGCTTCCTTTCATGCCGTGAGGGAACGAAAGAAAGCACCTTCGCTCCAGTGAGATTATGCTACATGATTTTTGGGAATCCTATATAGTATTTGCTAGCGTCACTTTCGGCGGTCGGAGGCCCTGGGCGTTACGGCCCTCTGACGCTAGGAAAGTTGACCACACTCGACGAAGAGAGCACCGCAATTATGGCTGCAGATTTTGATGGCCTCACGGCCGTAGTGACCGGCGCAGGATCGGGAATCGGGCTGGCCACGGCGCGCCACCTCGCGGACGCGGGGGCGACGGTATTCGGGCTGGACCTCAACGTCGGCGGCATGAACGGCGTCGCGGAGTGGATCCTGTGCGACGTCGGATCGACCGAGTCGGTCGAGGCCGCCTTCGCAGCGCTCGGCGCCCGCCTCGACTCCATCGACATCCTCGTCAACAATGCGGGTATCGGTGCGGTCGGCGGAGTCGAAGAGGCGGCGGACGACGAGTGGACCAAGGTTCTCAACACCAATGTGATCGGCGTCGCGCGCGTCACGCGCAACGCGCTGCCGCTGTTGCGTAGGAGCTCCAACGCCTCGATCGTCAATACGTGCTCGGTCGCAGCGAGCGTCGGCCTGCCCAAACGCGTCATCTACGGCGCGAGCAAGGGAGCGGTGCAGGCGCTCACCCTCTCCATGGCTGCGGATCTGATCTCGGAGAACATCCGGGTCAACTGCGTGAACCCCGGAACAGCCGATACGCCGTGGGTGACGCGCCTGCTCGACCAGGCGGTCGACCCCAGGGCCGAGCGGGAAGCCCTCGAGCAGCGCCAGCCGAATGGCCGGCTGGTAACGGCGGATGAGGTGGCAAGCGCCATCTGTTACCTCGCCAACCCCGCGCAGCGATCGACCACCGGCACGATCCTCGCGGTCGACAGTGGGATGCACAGTCTCCGGGTGGCGCACTAGCCGTTTTACGGCGGCCAATCGCGGCATCAGCCAAGCTATACGATTGGCCTGCCAATGATACGAAATAGGAGTGTTGTCATGACCGACGAACTGACGATACGCTCCTCGCGCAGTCCGCGGCGACTCGTGCTGTCGGACGGCACCTACGACGCCATCAAGTCGCTGATCCTCGAACACGAGATCTCGCCAGGGCAGCACATGAGCATCGACCAGCTCGCTCGCGATCTTTCCGTCTCCCAGACGCCGGTGCGCGAAGCGCTCGCCCGGCTCGAGGCGGATGGGCTCGTCACCAAGATTCCGCTGCGTGGCTACGAGGCCACGGCGCTTCTCTCGGTTCAGCAGTTCGATGATCTGTTCCAGTTTCGCGGTCTCATCGAGCCGTGGGCGGCGGGCGAGGCCGCCAGGCGAAGTACTCGCCGCGTGAGCGACGCCCTGGAGGCAGAGCTCGCCAAGGCGCGGCAGATCCCGCGCGCGGGGATGTCCATCGCCTATCCGGAATTCGTCGAGCACGACACGCGGTTCCACACCATCGTCGCGAAGGCATCAGGCAACCGCTTCATCGAGGAAGCATTCATCCGTACGCACTGCCATATGCACCTGTTCCGGGTGTACAAGGCGACCCTCACGATCCAGCAGGACGAAGAGGCTCGCGGCGGCGAGTTCGTACGGGACCTGTTCGCCGAGTACTACCGCGGCGCGGAGCGTCCGCTCGCCCTCAGCGAGCACGAGGAGATCGCCGTCGCGATCAAGACCGGCGACCCGCTTGGATCGCACGAGCTGATGCTCAACCACATCGAGTCCTCCCGGCAGCGGTTCGCCCCCGCGGTCGAAGCTCTCAACGCGCTGACGGCCTGAGCCTCCTCACGCCTCCAGCTGGCGCGGTTTGATGAGCGGCGCCCAGTCCTCGCGGCGAGACCATGGGGTCTCGTAGCTCGGCTCGTTGACATAGCGCTCCATCGTGATCGTCAGCCGAGTGCCCGCTCCCGGCGCCAGCACGACCTCGAGCCACCTGCCATCGACCGTGACCGTGTCGGCGGTCGAGCTCTCGCTCGCAACGCCGAATCGATGCTCCCCGAACGAACCCGCCTGCACGATCACCGTGCGCGAGGCCGTGAGGTCGAGGTTCACCAGTTCGATCTCGACGAGTTGCGGCTCGATGCGGTGCACGAGAGCGCCGACGGAATCCGGGAGCCCCGGCCGACGGCCGACGGCGTCGTAGTAGCGCACGGTCGCGTGCTGAAGTCCGCCGTGCGAGATGTGCATCGGGGCACCCCACATCAGCTGCACGAGCGACTCGAAGTAGACCGGGTTGAACTCCTGCCAGATGTGGATGGCGTACCCGTCGATCAACAGGTCGAGAGTGTCGGGATGCCCGGTGATGTGCGACATCGTGGGAAAACCGAGCGGGTCCCCGTCATCGGAGCGCAGCCGCGCCAGCTGCTGCTCGATCAGCTCGATGTTTGCATCCAGGGCCTTCTCCGGATACGTCGGGTTCGCTCCGGTGATGTACTCGTACCAGGCCAGCGTGTTCACGTTGTAATGCTTGGTGGCCAGCGGTATGCGCGGCACCTTGACCTCTGACCAGTCGAAGGTGCGCGGGATCCGCTCAATGCGTTCGCGGTCCTCGTCGGCGAGGCTGCGCGCCCAGAGGTGGATGGCGTGGAAAGGATGGGAGGGGCGGTAGTCGGTCCATCCCGCGTCGAAGTGCTTGTGCGGCACCACCCACGCGCCACCCTCTTCGTGGCCGAGCGCGAAGTTGGCGTCGAGCTGCTGCCGGGCAAGCCGCAGGTGCGACGGGTCGCCGGTGAGCATCATGGCGTTGATGCAGGCGTTGACGGTCGGTTCGATGATCGTCATGAAGCCGTGTGGCCAGCGCCATCCGTAGTGTCCGCCCCACCACTTGCCGTCGAGGTATTCACCGACCTCGCCGCTCAGCCCGACGTTGTCCGGGAGGATGCCACCGTTGGCGTCGGCGCGTTCGCTCCACCTCGCAAGGTAATCGGTCACCCACTGCCGAAGTCCTTCGTCCGCCGAATACATGAACGCGTGGGTCATCTGTCCTGTCGCGTTCAGGTTGAGCGGCACGTCGCCCCTGGTGGTGCGCTCATTCATCTTGACGATGATCTCCGCGAAGACGTCGTCGTCGAACCATGGGGTGGTTGTCGACGGGAACGGCACGCCGGACAGGTCTTCGAATGGCGGATGGTAACCGTCGAGCACCCCACGGTGCGTGCCGAGATCCTCGGCGGTGACGACCATGCGTGGCCCCTTGCTGCCGGACTGCGCCGCCCGGATGATCCCGAGTTCTCTGTCGTAGTTGGGTGCGAGCGGGTCTTCGCCCGTGTACATGCGGGCAAAACGATCCGCACGCTGACGGTCGACGAGCGAGTCCGGCTTGGTGAGGCCGAAGAAGTAGTGGAAGAGGTTCGACTCGCCGTGGTGCATCCAGTCGTAGTAACCGTCGAACTCGCGATCGATCTGGCCGTATTGCGTCCACTGCCAGGTGATGGCATCCCACATCTTGCGTGCCGCCTCGTAGACGGCCTCGTCGCCGCCGATGCTGTAGAAGAGCGCCAGGTACATGAACGCCTCGTATGGGTCGTCCGAGCCGTCCATCCCAGGCCACTCGTCGCGCCAGATCAGCGACCCGTCTGCGCGCGTGTACCTGGCGACGAACTCGGGGGCGGCCGCGTTCAGGGCGGTGATGATCTCCCGCTCGAGCAACGCCCAGCGGGGAGCCGGCACCTGCCTGTTCGCAGCGAAACTGGGCAGATCGGGCCGTGGTGCGTTCATCAATCTTCTCCATCGATTTTTGATGAGGGTGCCGCGGCGAGGCCTGGCGCTACGTCCGCGGAGTGGATGGTCGTTCGTATCCTGTAGAAAAGATACTATACGATCGGCGCGTCGCAATGACAGACTGTTGCCATGACAGACCTGACCGGCAACGTCGCCATCGTCACCGGCTCCTCCTCGGGCATCGGCCGCGCAACTGCCACCGCGCTCGCGGCAGCCGGCTGCCGGGTCGTCGTGCACGGTCGCGAACCCGACGATGTCGAGGGCGTCGCGGCGGAGCTCATCGATCAGGGGTTCGACGCGATCTACGTCGGAGCCGACCTCACGTCACCGGCATCGGCGGCGAAACGGCTCGCGGATGCCGCCCGCTCCCGATGGGGACGGATCGACATCCTCGTCAACAACGCGGCGGCCATCATGCACCGGCCCATCGCCGATCTCGAGGAGCATGACTGGGCGTCCGTGTACGCGGTCAACGTCTACGCTCCCTTCTTTCTCGTGCAGGAATGCGTGCCCGATCTCACGGTGACCCGCGGCTGCGTCATCATGATCAGCTCGACAAATGCACTCCAGGTCAATCGCGACAATCTGGTCTACGACTCGTCGAAGGCGGCGCTCAACCACCTCGCGCAGGCGCTCGCGCTCGAACTGCGCGAAGCCGGCATCCGCATCAACACGCTCATGCCCGGCGGCACGGAGACTCCGAGTTTGCGACGGTGGGCGCGCGACGTCGCCGGCGACGGCGCAGAACGGCTCATCGCCGAGAGCGCGAGCGCGGGAAAACTCGCCACGCCCTCACAGATCGCCGAGGGCGTGCTCATGCTCGCGTCGGGCCAGGCCGACTGGATCAACGGCGCCGTGATCGCGATCGACGGCGGATATCGGCTCGGAGACTGACGTTGGGTCTGGCCCAAGTAGGCCACATACGTATACTTGTATAACAATGTCCGAGTCGCTGAAGACCACCTCCCTGCCGCAGGCGGTCTACGATGCTATGCGCTCCAGCATTCTCACGATGCAGCTAGCGCCCGACGAGATTGTGACCGAGACGGCCGTCGCCCTGCGATTCGGGGTGGCACGGCCGACGGCGAAGGCCGCGATCGAACGGCTCGTGATCGAGGGGCTCCTGCGGCGTCAGGCACACAGGGCCGCTCGCGTACCGCAACTGAGCCGGCTCGACATCGAAGACCTCTATGCCAATCGAGCGCTCATCGAGGGCGAGGCGTTGCGTAACCTGGCCGCCACGAGCGTGGTTCCGGCGGCGGCCCTCTCGGCCCAGCGCGATCTTGTCGCGAGCGCGGAGGCGGACGACCGTGCGGCCCTCGCGCGCGACGACATCGCCTTTCATCGCGCCCTGGTCACCGGCCAGCCGAGCGAGAGGCTCGCCCGCATGCACGCTCTCATCATGGGGGAAGTGGAACTCGGCATCGGACAGGTGCAATCGCACCAGCTGATGAAGCCGGTCGAGATCGTCACCCAGCACCAGGCGATCCTGGATGCGGTCGCCGAACGTGATCCGGCGCGCGCGGCCGACCTCACGCATCGTCATATCGCGATCGCGCGGGACCGCCTCCTGAGCAAGTACGACGCGGACCACGCACCGAAGGAGAGCCAATGACGGAGTCGCGATCCATCACGGTCGCCCTGCCGGACGACGCGACCCTCGCTCGGCTCTCACCTCCGCCCGCCGGCGTGGAGTTCGTAGTCTGGACCGCCGAGGATGCCCCACTCGGTCGCAGTATCGACCTGCTGGTGCTGCCGTACATGGGGTCGACCGCCGCCCTGCCGCATCTCGCCGACTCGACCGTCGCCATCGTGCAGAGCCAGTCGCTCGGCTTCGACGGCGTGCAGCAACTGCTGCCGCCCGGCATCGCCTACTGCAACGCGATCGGCGTGCACGAGGGTCCAACCGCGGAGCTCGCGCTCGCTCTGATTCTCTCGGCCCAGCGGGGACTGCGCGAGGCGGCTGTCGCGCAGGAGGCCGGCGCCTGGGAGCACGACAGCTACCCCGGTCTCGCCGGACACTCCGTGCTCCTCATCGGCGTCGGCGGTGTGGGACGCGAGATCGAGAAGCGCCTGCAACCCTTCGACGTGGCGATCACCCGGATGGCTCGCACCGCCCGCGAAGACGAACGCGGCGGCATCCTCGCGATGTCTTCGCTCCACGAGGTGCTCCCCCAGGCGGAGATCGTCGTGATCGCCGTTCCGCTCGGCGAGGAGACGCGTCATCTCGTGTCCGGGGAGTTCCTCGATCGGATGCGGCAGGGCGCGCTCCTCGTCAACATCTCCCGCGGTGCCGTCGTCGACACCGATGCCCTGGTCGAGCGACTCGAAAGCGGTGCCGTGCGGGCCGCCCTCGACGTGACCGATCCGGAACCGCTGCCCGCCGGTCACCCGCTCTGGAGCGCGCCGGGCCTCGTCATCACGCCTCATGCCGGCGGCCACGTGCAGACCATGCCCACGCGGATCGATCCCGTGATCCGCGACCAGATCGTGCGGCTGCAGAACAATCTGCCGCCTGCCAACGTCGTCATCGGCCCATAAGCCGTCACCCACAGAGAGCACAGGATGAAGATACAAAGACGTTTCCCCAGGCCGCGCGACCTCGCGCCGCTCATGCAGTTCAAGAAGCCGGAACTCGACGCGAAGAAACGACGGCTCGAGAAGGCGCTCACGATCTGGGACCTCCGCCGCATCGCCGCGCATCGCACGCCCCGGGCCGCCTTCGACTACACCGAGGGCGCCGCCGAGGCCGAAATCTCGCTCGGCCGCGCGCGGCAGGCCTTCGAGGACATCCAGTTCAACCCGAGCATCCTGCGCGATGTCTCTGCGGTCGACACCTCGTCGACGGTGCTCGGCGGCCCGGTCGCCCTCCCCTTCGGCATCGCCCCGACGGGATTCACCCGGATGATGCAGACCGAAGGTGAGATCGCCGGCGCGTCCGCGGCCGCGGCGGCCGGCATCCCGTTCTCCCTTTCCACCATGGGCACGACCGCGATCGAGGACGTGAAGGCGGCCAACCCCGACGGTCGCAACTGGTTCCAGCTCTACATGTGGAAGGATCGCGACCGATCGATGGCGCTCGTCGACCGGGCCGCGAAGGCCGGCTTCGATACGCTGCTCGTGACCGTCGACGTTCCCGTGGCGGGCGCACGGCTTCGCGACAAGCGCAACGGATTCTCCATCCCGCCGCAGCTCACCCTCGGCACCGTCGTCAACGCGCTCCCCCGGCCCGCGTGGTGGATCAACTTCCTCACCACCGAACCGCTCGCCTTCGCGTCCCTCGACCGCTGGAGCGGCACGGTCGGCGAGCTGCTCGACTCGATGTTCGACCCAACCGTGACCTTCGAGGATCTCGCCTGGATCAAGGACCAGTGGCCGGGCAAACTCGTCGTGAAGGGCGTGCAGAACCTGGACGACGCGAAGAAGCTCGCCTCCATGGGCGTCGACGGCATCACGCTCTCCAACCACGGGGGCCGACAGCTCGACAGGGCGCCGATCCCGTTCCACCTGCTTCCGGATGTCGTGCGCGAGGTCGGCAAAGACACCGAGGTGCACCTCGACACGGGCATCATGAGCGGCGCGGACATCGTCGCAGCCATCGCACTCGGAGCCGACTTCACCATGGTCGGCCGCGCCTATCTCTACGGACTCATGGCCGGCGGACGCGAGGGCGTCGACCGCATGATCACGATCCTGAGCGAGCAGATCATCCGCACGATGCGCCTGCTCGGGGTCAACTCACTCGAGGAACTCACGCCCGCGCACGTGACCCAGCTCGAGCGGCTCGCACCGCGCGCGCTCAGCCCGGCCGCGGTGTCGGCACGCCGACGATGAGGTAGCCGCCGATGAGTTCTCCCGGGTTGTGCTCCTGCTTGTGTCTGACGGGAGTCGCATACGACGCCCTTTATCCACCTGTCGGAGCTGAAATCCGATTCTCGACGCTACCGCCGGATGCACCGTTCATAACTCCTGCAGAATTCTGCCGGAACCGCCTCACAGCGCCCACAAATCAGCGACTAACGTTTCCCGGGGAATTTCTGCAGGAGTTGTGCGCGGGTGCCCTTCGCCGTGGCCCGCTCGTCGTAGGCCAGCACGATGTCCGCGTCGATCAGAGTCGCGGTCATCGATAGGTGGCGTCGAAGCCTCGGAGACGCGCAGAATACCCGTTGGTGAGCGCGCTGCTGTCGAGATAGACGCGCACTCGGATCCGATCGTCACGCTGGAGAAATTCGAGCGACGTGACGCCCGGGGGCAGCGACAGCAAGCGGTCGACATGCCCTAGCGGAGCACGAGGAGGCCGGACCACGCCGGATTCCGCGCGTAGCGCGGCCTCGACAGTTGGGCGAAGGCGGAGTTTGGCGGCCATAGCCGTACCAAGATCGGTACTGTATCGGTACCGTCTGATTGCCGGCTTACTCCGGTGCCTCAGGACCCACGCAGTTCCTCCAACACGGCCTCGAGCTGAGCGACCGCGAAATCGAGATCCCCGATCGTGACGACGAGCGGGGGCGCAATGCGGATGGTCGACCCGTGCGTGTCCTTCGCAAGCACGCCGCGCTCCATGAGCAGCTCGCAGACGCGCCGACCGCTCGCGAGCGCGGGGTCGATATCGATTCCGGCCCACAGGCCCGCGCTGCGCACCGCGACCACCCCTCGCCCGAGAAGTCTTTCGAGCGAAGCCTTCAGGTGAACCCCGAGCTCGCGGGAACGCCGCTGGTACTCCCCCGTCTCGAGAAGGCCGATGACCGCGAGTCCGACGGCGGCTGCCAGTGGGTTGCCACCGAACGTGGAGCCGTGCTCTCCGGAGTGCAGAACACCGACGACATCCGCATTACCGACCACTGCGGACACCGGCACGATGCCGCCCCCAAGCGCCTTGCCGAGCAGGTAGAGGTCGGGCACGACGCCGACGTTGTCGCACTGGAAGGTGGCGCCAGTGCGCCCGAGCCCGGACTGGATCTCGTCCGCGATGAACAGCACATTGTTGCGCGTCGTGATCTCGCGCACGGCCGGCAGGTAATCGGCGGGCGGCACGATGATCCCCGACTCGCCCTGGATCGGCTCCAGCAGCACGGCGACCGTGTTCTCGTCGATGGCCGCCTCGATCGCGGCGGCGTCCCCGTAGGGCACCGAGCGGAATCCCGGTGTGAACGGGCCGAAATCCGTGGTCGCCGCCTGGTCGTCCGAGAAGCTGATGATCGTCGTCGTGCGCCCGTGGAAGTTGCCGTTGGCGACGATGATGTTGGCCCGGCCTGCGGCCACGCCCTTGACGCGGTAGCCCCAGGCGCGCGCGAGTTTGATCGCCGATTCCACCGCCTCGGCGCCCGTGTTCATCGGGATGACCATGTCCTTGCGCGCGAGCTTCGCGAGCGCCGTGACGAAGGGTCCGAGCTGGTCGTTGTGGAAGGCGCGGCTGGTCAGCGTCACCCGGTCGAGCTGGCTTTTCGCGGCCTCGATCAGCACCGGATGCCTGTGGCCGAAGTTGATGGCCGAGTACGCCGCAAGACAGTCGAGATACCGCCGCCCGCCGACATCGGTAACCCAGGCGCCATCCCCGGTGGCGATGACCACGTCCAGGGGGTGATAGGTGTGAGCGAGGTGCGCTTCTTCGAGATCGCGGAAGCCGCGCGAGGTCGCGGAACGGGCTTCGATCGTCATACGCACAGTCTCACACGGAGGCATCGTTGGTTTTCCGGCGTGAGACGCAGCAATGTTGCCGAGTCTGCGTGCCCAGCACAGGAAACCTGTGTGCAACCTACAACGCGAACGGTCTCGATCGCCCCCCGCGGCTGGCGGGCGCAGACACGCCCAACAGCCCGGCTCCTCAGCGCCGCAACTCCAGCGTGCAGCATTTGACGCCGCCGCCGCCGAGGAGGAGCTCGCTGAGGTCGACACCGATGGGGTTGTAGCCGCGCTCGCGCAGCTGGCGCTCGAAGTCCTTGGCGCGCGACGCGATCACGACGTTGTACCCGTCGCTGAAGGAGTTCAGCCCGAGAACGGCTGCGTCCTCCTCGTTCACGAGCAGGGCATCCGGGAACCTTTCGCGCAGGGTCGCGAGGCCGCGCTCGTTGAACGCGGACGGCAGGTAGGCGATGTTGGGGTTTTCGAACCCGGGCTGGGGGTCGAGCACGGCGACTGCCGTGTCGAGATGGTAGAAGCTCGGGTTGACGAGCTCGAGGGTCACGACTTCCCGGCTGTAGATCCCGGCGATCTCGCGGTGACTGTTCGATGCGCTGCGGAATCCGGTGCCGGCAAGGATCACGTCACCGACCAGCAGGAAGTCGCCCTCCCCCTCGTTCACGTTCTCGGGAACGCGCACATCGAATCCGTTGGCCTCGAACCAGTGCATGTATGCGGGGCCTTCCGGTTGGCGCTCCGGATAGGTGAAGCTGGCCCCGTAGGCCACGTTGTCGATGACGAAGCCACCGTTGGCCGCGTAAACCATGTCGGGCAACCCGTCGATCGGATCGATGAGGTGCACGTCGAATCCGAGGTCGAGGTAGGTCTGGTAAAGCACTTCCCACTGGCGCACGGCGAGGCTCGTGTCCGTCGGAAGCTTAGGATCCATCCACGGATTGATCCGGTAGACGACGGTGAAGTAGTCGGGACGGCACATGAGAACGGTGCGCTTGCTCGGCTTGCGCGCTGTCGCGGTCACGGTCACCGTCGCAGGGAGTGTGGTCGACACGGGGCTCCTTCTGGAAGTCTGTGCGGGGTCATTCCAGTCTCACACGCACGCATCCGATATTTCGGAGCGTGGAGCGCACAATATCCTCATACTCGCCCAAGACTGCACAAGAAAACACCGTACAGTGGTGCGATGGACAGCCTGGATTACGGCATCATCGATCTTCTCCGCCAGAACGCCCGCGCCGGCTACGGGGATATCGGCGAGGTCATCGGCCTCTCGGCATCCGCGGTTAAACGCCGCGTCGACCGCCTGGTCGCCGACAAGGTCATTCGCGGATTCACGATCCAGGTCGACCCCGCCGTCGACGGGCTCGCAACGGAGGCCTATGTCGAACTCTTCTGCCGCGGCACCGTGGCGCCGGAAGAGCTGCGGCGCATCCTTTCCGGCGTGCCGGAGGTGGTGGATGCCGGAACCGTCACGGGCAGCGCGGACGCCATCGTACACATGCGCTCACGCGACATCCCATCGCTCGAGCTGGCGCTTGAGCGGGTGCGCGTCGCCCCAAACGTGGACCACACGCGCAGTGCGATCGTGCTCTCGAAGCTGATCCATCGCTCGAACGAGTGAACTCAACCGCATCAGAGTGGCGGCGGTCCGAGGATTTCTGTTGCGCCGGTTGCCGCAGCGACCGCGCGAATGCGGTCGAAGTCGATCGGCGGGCGAGGCCCACCGACGTCGCCGGGCTCACCCGTGAGGAGGCGGTGCAACTTATGATGTGGTCTGCGCAGGCACTCCTGGACCGTGCGCTCATCAGTGGAATGCCCGACACCGCCTGAAACTCGGTACTTTTGTATCGCGTTGCCGGATGCGGGGCGGGGATGCCGCCGACTGCGCCGAGAGGGGAGAAGACATGTCGCTGTCGATCGATCACGCGTCCGCGGTCGCACCCTATGAGCAGCTTCGCCTGCAGTTGCTCGAACAGGTCCGATCCGGCGCACTCGCCGCCGGAGCCAAGCTCCCGACCGTGCGCAAGCTCGCCGAAGAACTCGGGCTCGCCCCCAACACGGTCGCACGCTGCTACCGCGAGCTCGAACGGGATCATGTCATCGAGACGCGAGGCCGGAATGGCTCGTTCGTGAACGCCCATGGCGACGCGGTCCAGCGCGAGGCGCAGCGCGCCGCGCGCGAGTACGCGGACCGTGTCCATCAGCTCGGGCTCGCGGAACGCGATGCGATCGCGCTCGTCGAGGCGGCGCTGCGCAGCTAGTTCGCTGTGAGCACCAGATCGGCGGCGGCTCGGGTGCGCAGCACCAGTTGAGCGTTGTGCTCGTCGGACCCGGTGGCCATCCGCGTGGCGTGCTCGAGCGACTTGCCGGACTGCACGTGTCTCGCGATCAGCCGCTCGACCCGCAGCGACGGATCCGTGGCGAGAAACCAGGTCTCATCGAGAAAACCGCGGACCTCACTCCAACGCGGCTCGTCGGAGAGGAGATAGTTGCCCTCGGTGATCACGATCGGCAGGCCACTAGGGATCGCAATCGCGCCGGCGATCGGCTCCTCGATGTCGCGCTCGAAGCTCGGCGCGTAGACGACGTCCTCGGCGTTGCACCTCAGCCGAGCGAGCAGTGCGAGGTATCCCCCGATGTCGAAGGTGTCCATGGCACCACGGCGTTCGAGGTACTCCGGCCCCGGAAGCGCTTCGGATGCGATGTGAAAGCCGTCCATCGGAACGACGACCGCGAGATCGGGGCCGAGGGCCGCGGCGAGTTCACGCGCGAGGGTGGTCTTGCCCGCGCCCGGTGCGCCGACGATTCCGACGATGGCACGGTCGCCGCCATCGCTGAGCGCCGAGAGCCGCTCGACGAGAAGCGGGAGGGCGGATGCCGCGTCGATCCGTTCCTGCGGCGGACCCGCGGTCTCTCTCGTGGACAAGGCCGGCTCAGTGACCCTCGTGGTCCGAGTCGACGCCGGCGCTCGGTCCCCTGTCGAGCGCGGCGATCGAGTCGAAGTCCGCCGCGGTCAGCTCGAAGTCGAAGATGTCGATGTTCTCACGAATGCGCCGCGGATTCGAGGACTTCGGGATCGCGACCAGCGACTGCTGCACGTGCCAGCGAAGAACGACCTGCGCGGCGGTCTTGCCGACGCGCTCGGCGATCGCGGCGATCACAGGGGAAGCGAGCAGGTCGTTTCCCGCGCCGATCGGGCTCCACGACTCGGTGGCGATGCCATGCTCATCATCGGCCCGACGCTCGGCCAGGCGCGGCGTGTATGGACTCAGCTGCACCTGGTTGACCGCCGGCAACACTTCGGCTTCGGCAACGAGGGCGGCGATGTGCGCCGGCTTGAAGTTGGAGACACCGATCGCTTTCGCCTTGCCCGCCGCGAGCAGTTTCTCGAAGCTGTGCCAGGTCGACACGTATTCTCCCCGGCTGGGCAGCGGCCAGTGGATGAGCAGCGGGTCGACGTACTCAACCCCGAGTCGCTCGATCGAGCCATCGAGTCCGGCGATCGCGCGATCCTCTCCCTGGAACTCGCCGTCCAACTTCGTCGTGACGAAGAGTTCTTCGCGGGCGATTCCGCTGTCCCGGATGCCGATGCCGACACCCCTCTCGTTGCCGTACCTCACCGCGGTGTCGATATGTCGATAGCCGGCCTCGATGGCGGACACGATCACCGGGGCGACCTGCACATCGTTGAGCGGCGAGGTTCCGAGACCGATGAGAGGGATGGAGGTCCCGTTGTTGAGGGGAAGAGACGGAATCATGGACTGTCCTTGCGTACCTTCGGTTGCTATGGCGGACGATTGTTCCCTTTTGTAAGGTTTGCACCCGCTCGATCAGGAGCAAACGTTACGAGAAGGCGCAATTACCATTCTCTCGCCTCAGAGCACGACCGCGGTCGAGGGATCCGGGTTGCCGAAACGGTGAGCAGTGATGCTCACGGCCTGCTCGCGGAGGAAAGGCAGGAGCTCGAGCCGGCCCGCCGTCGTCACGGGTCCGGCGTAGATCGCGACATCCGGATCCCCTTCGAGTACGTGCGAGAGAGAGCGCGCGTCGCCGCCGATCAGCCGGATACGGCTGGAGACGCCGCGCCCGATGCGCGCCTCGCCAGACTGCAGGCGCGCGTGCCAGCGGGCATCCGTCTCCACGATTACCTCCCGCACGGCGATCGGTCTGAGCTCGCCGCCGAAGACGCGGATCAGCCCAGCCGCCACCGGAAGGGCGGAACTGATCGCGATAGGTGCCCCCGCTCGTGTGGCGGCGGCGATCACGCGCACGAGTTGCGCGGGAGAGGCGCCCTCGGCGAGGCGGACCGTGACCGGCACCGGGCGATACCGGAACACGTTGCGTTCGACCTGCAGGCCGGAGACGTCCCTGGCGGCGCCGAACTCCGCGTCCCAGGCGGCCTGGTCGCTCACCGCACCGGAGCGCACCCTGTCGAACTCGAGAAACTCCATGCCCGGCTGCGCGGCTTCGATGATCTCGGTGACTCGCTCGCTCAAGCCGCTCAGAACGACGGATCTGCCCGGCTCCGAGAAGACCGGCCGCCAATCGCCGAGGGTGGTGAGATAGTTGGGGCCGCCCGCCTTCGCGCTCGTTCCCACCGTCGATCGCTTCCAGCCGCCGAAGGGCTGGCGACGCACGATGGCTCCGGTGATGCCGCGATTCACGTAGAGGTTTCCGGCCTGGACGGTGTCGATCCACGTCGCGATCTCCTCGGCATCCAGGGAATGGATGCCGGCGGTCAGACCGTAGGCGGGCGCGTTCTGCAATTCGATGGCCTGCTCGAGCGTTTCGGCGCGCATGATGCCGAGCACCGGGCCGAAGTACTCGGTCAGGTGGAATTCGGAGCCGGCTGTGACACCGTCACGCACCCCTGGCGACCACAGGCGGTTGCTTTCGTCGAGCGCCTTCGGTTTCAGCAGCCAGTTCTCGCCGGCATCCAGGCTGGTCAGGGCTTTGTGGAGTTTGCCGGCGGCGGGTTCGATGATCGGGCCCATGGTCGTCGTCGGATCCTGCGGATAGCCGACGCGAAGCGTCGACACCGAGTCGAGCAACTGGCGGCGGAAGCGCTCAGAACTCCCGACCGACCCCACAAGTATCACGAGGCTCGCGGCCGAGCACTTCTGGCCCGCGTGGCCGAATGCGCTCTTGACGATGTCCGCCACGGCGAGATCGAGGTCGGCGCTCGGCGTGACGAGGATGGCGTTCTTGCCGCTCGTCTCGGCAAGCAGCGGAAGATCGGGGCGCCAGGAGCGGAACAGCCTCGCCGTCTCCCACGCGCCGGTGAGGATGACCCGATCGACGGTCGGATCGGAGATGAGCTGCCGACCGAGGATACCCTCGTCGACATCGACGAGCGCGAGAACGTTCCGCGGGACGCCGCCCGCCCAGAGTGCCTCGACGAGAACGACCGCCGAGCGGCGCGCCTGCGGTGCCGGCTTGATGATGACGCCGGAACCGGCGGCGAGCGCCGCGAGCACCGAGCCCGCCGGAATCGCTACCGGGAAGTTCCACGGCGGGGTGACGACGATCAGCCGGGATGGCACGAACTCGGCATGCTCGATCCGATCGAGGCCGCGAGACTGTTCCGCGTAATAGTGCGCGAAGTCGATCGCTTCGCTCACCTCGACATCGCCCTCGGCGATGGTCTTGCCGGTCTCGCTCGCCATGACCTCGATGAGGTCGGCTCGTGCCGCGGCGAGCGCGTCGCCCGCGCTGTGCAGCACGGTGGCCCGGGTATCCGCCCGGCGCGATCCCCATTCGGCGCCCGCGGCCGCTGTGCTGGCGATCACGCGCTGCAGCGTTTGTTCGTCGGCGATCCGCGCGACGGCGATGCCATCGAGCCCGAGCCGGGACGACGGAACCCGGGCAAGGATGCGCCGGCCCCACTCGCGGTTGGCGCCGAGCGCGGGGTCGGTGTCTGGCTCATTGCGGAACTCGCGCGGAGCCGTGTCGACCGGCGGCAGCGCAACGGGCGCGTCACGGTCCTGCGTGCGCAGGGATGCCGGAGCCACCCCGTCGAGACGGCTCACCGAGGCCAGAAATCGCTCCGCTTCACGCACGAACACGGCGTTGTCGGTGGCAAGCTCGAACACCCCGGACAGGAAGTTCTCGCTGCTCGCGTTCTCCTCGAGGCGACGGATGAGGTAGGAGATCGCCGAGTCGAACTCGCCGGGGTGCACCACTGGTGTGTACAGCAGCAGGCCGCCCACGTCGCGTTTCACAGCATCCGCCTGGCCGGTCGCCATACCGAGTAGCATCTCGAACTCCACGCGGGATTCGACACCGCGCTGCCTCGCGAGAAGCCAGGCGTAGGCGACGTCGAAGAGGTTGTGGCCGGCGACCCCGATCCGCACGGCATCGGTGTGCTCCGGCGTGAAGGCCCAGTGCAGCAGCCGCTTGTAGTTCGTGTCGGTGTTCTCCTTCAGAGAATAGGTCGCGAGCGGCCAGCCGTGTATGGTCGCGTCGACGTTTTCCATGGCGAGGTTCGCGCCCTTGACGACGCGCACCTTGATGCCCGCGCCGCCCGCCGCGCGCCGCTGCGTCGTCCAGTGCGTGAGCCCCTGCAGCGCCCGCAGAGCGTCGGGAAGGTAGGCCTGCAGCACGATACCGGCCTCGAGGTGCTTGAGACGGGGCTGTTCGAGGATACGGGTGAAGACCGCGATCGTCAGGTCGAGGTCGCGGAACTCCTCCATATCGAGGTTGATGAACTTGCGGGATGCGGATACCGCAGCGAGCTCGTACAGCGGCGTCAGTCGCCCGACAACCCGTTCGACTGTCTCGTCGAAGGACCACATCGACAGCTGGCTCGTCACGGAAGAAACCTTGATCGACACGTAGTCGACGTCGTCGCGCTCGATGAGCTCGCGGGTTCCTTGGAGACGGCGATCGGCTTCCGCGTCGCCGAGCACCGCCTCGCCGAGCAGGTTGAGGTTCAGCCGCACGCCGGCCCTGCGCAGTGCGGCCATGCTCTTGTCGAGACGCTTGGGGGTGGCATCGAGAATCAAGTGGCCGACCATGCCGCGGAGCACGCGGCGCGCAATCGGAACGATGGGCCACGGGATCAGCGGGGCGAATCCGCCGCCGAGCTGGATCGCGATGCGCATGTACCACGGCAGGAATGCGGGGATCGCGCGGGAGAGCTTCTCGAGGTTTCTGCCCGCGACCCGCAGGTCTTCCGGCCGAACGACCCGGTCCACGAAACCGATGGTGAAGTCGAGTCCGCGTGGGTCCTTGAGCACGCCGGCGAGGCGAGCGGCGGACCTGTCCGGCGCGACACCCGCGCTCTCGGCAAGCCAGCGACGGACGGTGAGAATCGCTTCTTCGGCGAGCGAATCGGACCTCACAGGCGATTCGGGGGCGGACGGCGGCATGTAATGAGACTACTTGCGCGCCGCGCGGAGCGCCCCTGTAGCGCATTCCGTCACATGGCGACCGTCGGAGCGACGCTCTCCTACGCTGAAGACATGACCTCGCGCCCCGACAAACACGACCCAGCCAGCCTCTCGCTGCTCACCCAGGCGGTTCACGCGGGCAACGACATCGACGCAGGGTCCGGTGCGATTCGCACGCCGATCGTGATGGCGAACTCCTATGCTCTGCCCGAGGACCCCTCGGGTGTCAGCTGGTCGGGAACGGACATCCCTCTCTACACCCGCAACTCGGGCACGAACCAGCTCGGGCTGCAGCGAAAGCTCGCCATTCTCGAGGGCGGCGAGGATGCCGTCGTGCTCGCCTCCGGGGTGGCGGCGCTGCACTCCGTGTTCTTCACGCTCCTGCGCAGCGGTGACCACGTGGTGGTCGGCGATGTCACCTACGAGGCGACCTTCCGGCTCTTCACCGAGCTGTTCCCGCAGAAGTACGGCATCACCGCGACCTTCGTCGACGCGACGGACGTCGAGGCCGTGCGCACCGCCATCCGCCCGACCACGCGGCTCGTGCACATCGAGGCCATCGCCAACCCGACGACGCGGGTCACGGATGTCGCCGCGATCGGCCGCATCGCGCACGACGCCGGCGCACTCCTCTCCGTCGACTCGACCTTCACACCGCCGCCGCTCTACCGCCCGCTGGACGACGGAGCCGACCTGGTCGTCCACTCCCTCACCAAGTACATCAACGGGCACGGCGATGCGATGGGCGGAGCCGTGATCGGATCGCGCGAGCTTGTGCAGCGCATCAAGTCGGACGCCATGGTCGACGTCGGCGGGGTCATCTCGCCGTTCAACGCCTGGCTCATCATGCGTGGCTCGGTGACCCTGCCGCTGCGTCTGCGGCAGCACCTGCAGTCGGCGGCTCGTGTCGCCGAGTTCCTGGAGGCGGACCCGCGGGTGGCCTACGTCGCCTATCCCGGCCTGCCGTCGCATCCGCAGCACCAGCTCGCGACGCGGCAGTTCGGTGGGCGCGGCTATGGTGCGATGATGGCCTTCGCGCTGGACGGAGACTCGGATACCCAGAACCGTTTCGTTGCGAACCTGCGCGTGATCACTTCCGCCGTGTCACTCGGGCACGACGAGTCGCTCATCGTGCACGTCGGAACCGGGGGCCCCCGGGTCGCGCACTACCCGGAACCGTTCCGCACACTCGGGCACCTGCGATTCTCGATCGGGCTCGAGGATGCCGAGGATCTCGTGGCCGACCTCTCGGCGGCGCTCGACGCGACGTTCGGCTGATCGGGTCGAGCCGCGGCATCCTGGACATGGATGCCGCGGCGCGACTTATGCGGCGAGCTGGGCGGTTGCGCGCAGCGGCTTGAGGGCTCCGGCCCAGGCAACCGTCTGGTTGAGCAGAGTCGTGAGCGCGCCCTCGTGGAAGGCCGCCGGCTTGAACACGCTGTAGTTCTCGAAGTCGGTCACGAGCGAAAGCGCTACCTGCGACCGGACATCGGCGATCTGCAGCTCTCCGAGGATGAGGCGGAGGTGCTCGGCGGCACGCGTTCCGCCCGCCGCGCCATAGCTCACCAGTCCGGCAGCCTTGTTGTTCCACTCGGCGTAGACATAGTCGATGGCGTTCTTGAGCGCGCCCGAGGTGCTGTGGTTGTACTCGGGGGTGACGAAGATGTATCCGTCGAACTCCGCCACCTTCGCGGCCCACTTCTTGGTGTGCTCGCCGGCGTACTTGCCCTGCGATGCCGATACGGCCTCGTCGAGGTGCGGGAGATCGTAGTCGAGCAGGTCGACGAGCTCGAATTCAGCATCGGAGCGCTGCGAGGCGAGTTCGTGGACCCACTTCGCTACTGCTTCGCCGTTACGGCCTGGGCGGGTGCTTCCGATGATGACGGCGATCTTGAGAGACAAGGATATTCCTTCGTGTCGATTTGGATGACGTATCACCATTCTAAGCCTTTAGATGACGTGTCACCGACCGAGTAGAATGAAGCATGGCTGAACAATCGGCGCTCAGCGACTCCGAAGTCGAGGTGTGGCGCACTTTCTATTCGATGCGACGTACCCTCGACCGCGCGCTCGATCTGCAGCTCCAGCGGGATTCGCAGGTGTCCGCCTCCGAGTACGAAATCCTCCTCGCCATCAACCTCGCTCCCGGCCGCCAACTGCGCGTCAAGGACATCGCCGGCACCATCGGTTGGGAGAAGAGTCGGGTTTCCCACCTCATCGCACGCATGGAGAAACGCCAGCTGCTCACCCGGACCGAGTGCGAGTCGGATGCCAGGGGATCCTGGATCGGCCTGACCGCCGACGGTCGTCGTGCCGTTCTCGGTGCGACGCGCGGCCACGTGGCCGCCATCCGCCGCTACTTCTTCGATGCGATCGGCGAGGACGAAGCCAACCAGCTGAAGAGCATGGCGACGAGGGTCGTCGAGGCGATCGGCTGTGCGGCCGACGAAGATGTGCCGGCCGACGTCGGGGACGTCGAGAAACCAGAGTGACGCAGCAGGACGTCGTCATCGTCGGCGCGGGGCACAACGGCCTCGTCGCGGCCGCCTACCTTGCGCAGGCGGGCAGGTCGGTGACCGTTCTCGAACGACTCGACCAGCTCGGCGGTGCAGCCGTGTCGGCGCAGGCCTTCGAGGGGATCGAGGCCCGACTCTCCCGGTACTCGTACCTGGTTAGCCTGTTGCCGGCGCGCATCATCCGCGAACTGCGACTCGACATCCGACTCGAGCGTCGACGGTATTCCTCCTATACGCCGGACGGTCGCTCGGGCCGCGGCCTGCTTGTGGACAACGCCGACCCGGAGGGCACCGCGGCATCCTTCTCCTCCGTCGGCGCCGACGCGTCCGCGTGGCACCGTTTCTACAACGACACCGCGAAACTCGCCCGCGCCGTGTTCCCTACGGTGTGCGACCCGCTGCTCACCCGCACGGAGTCGAAACGACTGGTGGGGGACGACCGCCTCTGGAACGAATTCATCGAGCGGCCGATCGGCGACGTCATCGAGCGCAGCTTCGACAGCGACCTCGTGCGCGGCGTCGTGCTGACGGATGCCCTCATCGGCACCTTCGCGCCGGCTCACGACGCGACGCTCGCCGCCAATCGCTGCTTCCTGTACCACGTGATCGGTGGTGGAACCGGCGACTGGGATGTGCCCGTCGGAGGCATGGGGGCGATCACGAGCGAACTCGCCAACGCGGCTCGCAAGGCCGGCGCGACCCTCCTGACCGGCGCGGAGGTGACATCCGTCGCGCCCGATGGTGAAGTCCGTTACCTGGTCGACGATCGCGAAGTCGTCATGGGCGCTGGCACTGTCCTCGCGAACGTCGCACCGCACGTGCTTTCGCGTCTGCTCGGCGAGACCGGCGTCCCGCGGCCGGAGGGCTCGCAGGTGAAGGTCAACCTGCTCCTGCGGCGGCTTCCCCGTCTGCTGGATGGAGCGATCGATCCCGCCGCGGCCTTCGGCGGCACGTTCCATATCAACGAGGGCTACGCGCAGCTCGAAGCGGCGTTCCAGGCGGCGAGCGGTGGGCGGCTGCCGAGCCCGCTGCCCGCTGAGATCTACTGCCACTCGCTCAGCGACCCGAGCATCCTCTCCCCTGAGCTCGCCGCCAGCGGCGCCCACACGCTGACCGTCTTCGGGCTGCATACCCCCGACAGGCTGCTCTCGGCGGCGAACAACGAGGCGATGCGCGAGCGGCTCACCCGCGCGGTGCTCGACTCCCTCGACTCGGTGCTGGCCGAACCGATCGAAGACCTGCTGATGACGGATGCCGCGGGCCGCCCCTGCATCGAGACGAAGACGACCCTCGATCTGGAGACCGCCCTCCGCATGCCCGGCGGCAACATCTTCCACGGTCCGCTCGACTGGCCGTTCGTGGAGGATGACGCCGCTCTCGCGACCGCCGCTGAACGGTGGGGAGTGGCGACCGGCCACGACCGCATCCTGATCTGCGGTGCCGGCGCCAGGCGTGGAGGCGGGGTGAGCGGACTCGGCGGGCACAATGCCGCGATGGCGCTGCTCGATAGTGCTCTCTAGCCGGGGATTCACCACCGATTCACGCTTTATTGACACAACCTTTCTTTCGCCGTGTCGGTGAGAGCGGGTAGCCTGCCGGAATGAGAACGCAACTATCCCTCGAAGAACTCCGTGCCGCCGTCGCCGGTCCGGTCCTCAGCCCGTCCAACGCTGGCTTCGCCGAGGAGGTCTCCGCTTTCAACCGTTCCGTCGTCCACACCCCGGAGGTTGTGGTCGGCGTCACGAGCGAAGCGGATGTGGTCGAGGCGGTGCGCTTCGCCGCCGCCAACGAGCTCTCCGTTCGCATGCAGGCCACCGGCCATGGCGCGGAGTCGGCCATCACCGACGGCTTGCTCATCACCACCCGGAGACTGGACGCACTCTCGATCGATCCCGAGACGCGAATCGCCCGGATCGGGGCCGGCGTGCGCTGGTCCGCGGTGCTCGACGCCGCGGAACCTCTCGGTCTCACGCCGATCGTCGGCGCCTCCGCCAACGTCGGTGCGATCGGCTACACCCTCGGCGGCGGCCTCGGCCCGCTCTCTCGCAGCCACGGCTTCAGCTCCGACTATGCGCGCGGCTTCACCCTCGTCATCGCAGACGGCTCGATCGTGAACGCGAACGCCGAGGAGAACGTCGATCTCTTCTGGGCCCTCCGGGGCGGCAAGGGCGGCTTCGGAGTGGTCACCGAGATGCAGTTCGAGCTCGTCCCTCTCATCGAGCTGTACGCCGGCTCGATATTCTTCGACGCGCAGAACATCGAGACCGTGCTGCGGTCGTGGATCGACTGGAGCGCGACCGCCGACGATCAGGTCACGACCTCCGTCGCCATTCTGCGTCTCCCCGATTTCGACGCGATACCCGAGCCGCTTCGTGGACGGACCCTGCTGAACCTCCGCTTCGCCTTTCCGGGCGGCGCTGCCGAGGGTGAACGTCTTGCGGCGCCGCTCCGCGGTCTCGCGCCGGCGATCATCGACACTATCGGCGTGCTTCGGACATCCAAGGTCGGACTCATCCACAACGATCCGACCGTACCCGGCCCCAGCTGGGTGACCGGCGGACTGCTGGCCGACATCGACCAGGACTTCGCCACCGAACTGCTCGCGAAGGTCGGCCACGAGCAGCGGGTTCCGCTGATCGTGGTGGAGCTGCGCCAGCTGGGCGCGCGCACGTTCGTCGATGTTCCCGAGGGTTCTTCGGTCGGTGGACGGGCATCCGGATACATCCTGACTATCGTCGGCGTGCCCGAGCCGGCGCTCTTCGCGGAGGTTCTACCCGCGGTCGCCGGGCAGGTCACCTCCGCGATCATCCCCTGGACCTCGCCGGAGACGACGATCAACTTCGCCGGGGACGGCAGTGACGCCGAACGGTTTCGGCTGGCCTGGACACCAGAGGTGCACGACCGGCTCGCTGCGATCAGGGGCAGCTGGGATCCGCGGAGACTCTTTGCCTATGGTCCCGTGGCTGGCTAGGCTCGTACCCGTCACCACACGGATAGGAGCGACGCGATGGCCGATTTCGACCAGTTCGCCAATCAGGGAGGCGCCGCGGCTGGCGACCCTGAGGAGGCGGCCGCCGCTCACGCGAAGGCGGATGAACTGCTGAAGTCCGCGAGCGAGGCGAATTCCGCGGACTTCGGCGGCGGACCGCTGGGGTCTCACGCGGAGCCCTCCGACGACCGGGAGCCGGAAGACGGCTGAGCCGGTTCCAGACGGCTGAGGCTAGCTCCAGACGCTCGGCGCCGGCGCTTTGGTCGGCGGCAGAGCAACGTCGGTCGCCCAGCGCTCGACCCACCCTGGGACGCTCAGGTCCGACGTGTCGGCACCCGTCACCTCGATGATCTCGGCCAGGCTGACAGTGCCACCGGACTTTCTCACGAAGCGCCCGCGCACGATGGCCTGCGCATACACCTCCCCCTTCACCACCGCCCTCTGCTCGATGTAGACAGCCTTCGCGTCGTAACCGACTATGCGGGTTTCAATGGTGAACCGCTGCCACGGCAGCAGCGACTTGCGAAAACTGATCGTCTCGTTGGCGATCACTGGGTAGAAACCGGCCTTCGCGAAACGCGACCAGACTCCGGATCGCTGCAGCAGATCCATTCGGCCGAGGTCCATGATCGACAGGTACACGCCGTTGTTCATGTGCCCGAGCACGTCGAGGTCCGTTGGCAGTACACGGAAGTGGATGCGACCGACGTCGTGGACGTGGATCCGCGGCCCCCTGCGGTAAAGCCAGACGAGAAAAGTCCGAAAGATGAGATGCACCGGCTCACGGTAGCCCCGAGCACAGCATTGTGGCAGTCCGCTGTCCTACAGGGACAAAAGCGGTCGGTTTCCGAGCCATCACCGAAGGCGTTTTCGACAAACCGGGCACGCTTCGGTGAGCTCAGCGCCGACGATGATCCGGGATGGTCATCCGTGGGCCGAATCGCGGCTTCGCGAATCCGCTCGACTCGATGAGTCGCATGACGCGTTGACGGTTGCCTGGCCACGGTGACAGCAGCTCGAGCATGCCGTCGTCGTCGACGGGCCTTCCGATGAGCGCCCAGCCGACGATCGCGGGCAGGTGATAGTCGCCGACGCTCACCGCGTCGGGGTCGCCATGGGCTCGCTGGCTGGTCTCGGCAGCGGTCCACACGCCGACGCCGGGAATGCTCCGGAGCGTGGTGAGCACCTGGGCTCCCCCACGGCCGAACGCCAGCGTCCGTTCGAGACCGGCGGCGACGGATGCCGCAGCGATCGCCGTGCGGGAGCGTTGCGCGTCCACGCCCGCGCGGTGCCACTCCCACGACGGGATAGTGCGCCACGCATGGGCTGAGGGGAACACCCGCATGCCGGCGGGCGCCGGACCCGGTGCCGACTCGCCGTGTGCACGGATGAGGCGACTCCACGCGAAGTGCGCCTCCTTGCCCGTGACCTTCTGTTCGAGGATCGCGGCGATCATCATCTCGAGGACGAGACCGGTGCGCAGCAGCCGCATCCCGGAAGCACGCCGGCGTGCCTGGTGCAGGAACGTGTTCGCCGACACGTCGAAATCGCCCGGCTCATCGCCGTGGCCGAGCAGCTCCGGCACGCTCGCGATCGCCCACTCTGCGCCATCACCCCAGGCGACCGCGTCGATCGCCCCGCCGCGCCGGGAGAGGTGCAGGGTCGCGGCGCCCAATGGCGTGGGGATCGTTCGCCAGACTCCGTCGGCGTGCCACTGCATCGTCGGGTCCTGCGGGCCGCGGCTCAACGGACGCAGCGTGAGCCCGAGGTCGAGCGGGGCGGCCGGGGCGTACGTGGTTCGACGGGGCGAAGCATCCGCCAGCGTTTCCATGCTCAGCAGACTACGTCGCCGCGCGAACTCTCGCGGGTCGCTCGACCTAGAATCGACCGGTGGCCGTTCCCAAGATCCTGTTGTTCTACCAGTTCACGCCCCTCGCCGACCCCGACGCGATCCGGCTCTGGCAGCGCGACCTCTGCGAGTCACTCGGCCTCGGCGGTCGCATCCTGGTCTCAAAGGACGGCATCAACGGCACGGTCGGCGGCGACCTCAAAGACGTCAAACGATACCTGCGCACGACCCGGGAGTACGCGGCCTTCTCGAATCTGGACGGCAAGTGGAGCGAGGGCAACGGCGACGACTTCCCGCGCCTGAGCGTGCGCGTGCGGGAAGAGATCGTGAGCTTCGGAGCGCCCGGCGAGCTGAAGGTCGACGAGAGCGGAGTGGTCGGCGGCGGCACAAAGCTGAGCCCTGAGCAGCTGCATGAACTGGTCGAACGCGAGGAGGTCGTCTTCTTCGACGGGCGCAACTCGTTCGAGGCCGAGATCGGACGGTTCGCGAATGCCGTGGTCCCGCCGGTGAGCAACACCCGCGAGTTCGTGGCCGAGCTCGACAGCGGCAGGTACGACCACCTCAAGACCAGGCCCGTCGTGACCTACTGCACCGGCGGCATCCGTTGTGAGGTGCTGAGTTCCCTCATGATCAACCGCGGTTTCGAGAACGTGTACCAGCTCGAGGGTGGCATCGCGCGCTACGGCGAGACCTACGGAGATCGGGGTCTGTGGCAGGGCTCGCTCTACGTGTTCGATAGCCGGATATCCATCGATTTCAGCGAGCACGCCGCGGTGATCGGGCGCTGTTACCGCTGCGCTGCGCCGACGAATCACCTGCAGAACTGCAGCGACCTCGGCTGCCGGGTGCAGCTCGTCGTCTGCGAAGAGCACGCTCCGACCACGGCCTGCGCCGAGCATCCGCTGTTACCCGCGGCGGTCGGCGAAAGAACCGCGAAAATTACGGAATGATGGTGCCATGAGCATCGGAATCCTCACCAGCGGCGGCGACTGCCCCGGCCTCAATGCCGTGATCCGCGGCGCCGTTCTCAAGGGCACCCAGATCTACAACCAGGAGTTCGTGGGCTTCAAAGACGGTTGGCGAGGCGTCGTCGAGGGCACGATCATGCCGCTGGAGCGCAAAGACATCCAGGGCATCGCGAAGCAGGGCGGCACCATCCTCGGCACCTCCCGCACCAACCCCTTCGAGGGCGAGGGCGGCGCCGATCGAGTCAAAGAGAACATGAAACGCCTGGGCGTCGACTCCCTCATCGCCATCGGCGGCGAGGGTACGCTCGCCGCCGCCAAGAGGCTGACGGATGCCGGTGTCAAGATCGTGGGCGTGCCCAAGACGGTCGACAACGACCTCTCCGCGACGGACTACACCTTCGGCTTCGACACCGCCGTGCAGATCGCCACCGATGCCATGGATCGCCTGCGCACGACCGGGGATTCCCACGGACGTTGCATGGTCGCCGAGGTCATGGGCCGGCACGTCGGCTGGATCGCGCTGCACTCCGGCATGGCCGCCGGCGCGCACGCCATCCTCATCCCGGAGCAGAAGACCAGCATGGACCAGATCGTTGCCTGGGTGCAGTCTGTGGTCGACCGCGGCCGCGCGCCGCTGCTCGTGGTAGCCGAGGGATTCCACCTCGACACGATGGACGACGCCCACTCCGAGCGCGGGCTCGACGCCTTCGGGCGTCCGCGACTGGGCGGCATCGGCGAGCTCATCGCCCCCGAAATCGAGGCGCGGGTGGGCATCGAGACCCGGGCGACCACCCTTGGTCACATCCAGCGCGGCGGAACGCCGACCGCATACGACCGCGTGCTCGCCACGCGCTACGGCATGGCCGCGGTCGACTCCGTGATGCACGGCCGCTGGGGGCGCATGGTGTCGCTCAGCGGAACCACCATCACCCACGTCGCCTTCGAGGACGCCCTGGGCAAGCTCAACACCGTGCCGCAGTCGCGGTACGACGAGGCCGCGATCCTCTTCGGCTGAGCATCGCGAGGCGCGGGTAGCGTTGGTGGCATGTTCCGCGCGCTCCGCATCACCAACGACCCCACGAAAGCCGAGAGTACGGCGGTCGAGCTCGTCGACGACCTCGACGACGACATCCTCGACGAAGGCGACGTCACGGTGGACGTGGAGTACTCGAGCATCAATTTCAAGGACGGGCTCGCCCTCGCGGGTCGCCCAGGCGTCGCGAAGATCAGCCCGCTCATCCCCGGCATCGACCTCGTCGGCACGGTCGCGGCATCCGGGCACCCGGACTGGTCGGTCGGCGACCGTGTCATCGTCAACGGGTGGGGCATCGGCGAGACCCACCACGGGGGCCTGAGCGAGCGCGCCAGGGTGAAGGGCGACTGGCTCGTCGCGCTCCCAACGGCGATCAGCGGCGCGCGGGCGGCCGCGATCGGCACCGCGGGTCTCACCGCGATGCTCGCCGTGCTCGCACTCGAGCGGGCCGAATCGACGGATGGCGACATCCTCGTGACCGGCGCCGCGGGAGGCGTCGGATCGGTGGCGATCGCGCTCCTGGCCCGGCTCGGCCACCGGGTCGTCGCCTCGACCGGTCGCCCACAGGAGGCCGACTATCTCAGCATGCTCGGAGCGTCCGAGATCATCGAGCGCAATGCACTGAGCGAGCCAGGCAGACCGCTGCAGAGCCAGCGCTGGGCTGGAGCGATCGACTCGGCCGGAGGTCCGACGCTCGCGAACGTGCTCGCCCAGACGCGATACGGCGGCACCGTCGCGAGCTGCGGGCTTGCACAGAGCGGCGAGCTGCCGACAACAGTCATGCCGTTCATCCTTCGGGCGGTCAACCTCGCCGGCATCAACTCCGTCTTCGCCCCGCGTGCGCTGCGCGAAGAAGCGTGGCGGCGCCTCGCAACGGACCTCGACCTCGACCTGCTGGACGCGATGACGACCACGATAGGCCTGGCGGACGCTGTCGCGCGGGCCGACCTGATACTCGCCGGCGGAGTACGAGGGCGCACCGTGGTCGACGTGCGCGTCTGACCGTCGCGCCGCCCTCATCCGCGCGGCCGTTCGTTGTCAGCGCGCCCGTTGCAGCGCCCGCACTGACAACAAGGGGGCGCAGGGATGCCGCTACGGGCGTGGTTGCGCGGACGCCGCAGCCCGAGCGGCTGCTGGAAGCGCCTCGAGGATACGGGCGACGGCCGCCCCGTCGTGTGCGGCCGAAACAAACCACGCCTCGAACACCGAGGGCGGCAAGGACACCCCAGCATCGAGCATCGCGTGGAAGAACGCCGGGTACCGGAACGCGTCCTGCGCCTTCACGTCGGCGTAGTTCCGGGGTGGGGTTGCCGTGAAGGCGAAGGAGAACAGGTTTCCGGCGCGCTGTACGGAATGCGCCACTCCCTCCGCCGACAGCGCTGTCGAGACCGCCGAGGAGAGCTGGTCGGCCACCACGTCCAGGCGCGCGTAGACCGCGGCATCCGCGTTTCGCAGGGTGGCGATGCCCGCAGCCACCGCCACCGGATTGCCGCTGAGCGTGCCCGCCTGATACACGGGGCCGAGCGGTGCCAGCTGGTCCATGACGTCCTCGCGACCGCCGAGGGCCGCGAGCGGCATGCCGCCGCCGATCACCTTGCCGAAGGTCACGAGATCGGGCTTCCATCCCGCCCCGTCCGGAACGACGCGCGCCGCCTCGAGCCCCCACCAGCCCGCGGGGCCGACACGGAAGCCGGTGAGCACCTCGTCGAGGATGAGCAGCGCGCCGTGCTCGCGCACGATCGCCGAAAGGGCGCGGTTGAAGCCGCGCTCCGGCGCGACCACGCCCATGTTCGCCGCCGCGGCCTCGACGATCACTGCGGCGATGTTCTGGCCGTGCTCCGCGAAGACGGCCCGCACGGCGTCGAGGTCGTTGTAGGGCAGCACGAGTGTCTGCGCGGCGGTCGCGGCGGTGACCCCGGCGGACCCGGGCATGGCGAGCGTCGCGACCCCCGACCCGGCCTCGGCGAGCAGGGCATCCGAATGTCCGTGGTAGTGCCCGGCGAACTTGACGAGCAGCTCCCGGCCGGTCACTCCACGAGCGAGCCGGATCGCGGTCATTGTTGCCTCGGTGCCGGTCGACACGAGCCGAATCTTCTCGACGGCTCGGATGTCGTCGACTCTTACGCGTTCGCGTACCAGCTCCGCGAGTTCGGTCTCACCGGGGGTGGATGCCCCGAAGGATAGCCCGCGGGCGGCGGCATCCTGCACGGCCTTGACGACGGCCGGATGCGCGTGCCCGAGAATCGCCGGACCCCACGAGCTCACGAGGTCGACGTACTCGCGGCCCTCGGCATCCGTCACGTAGGCCCCGCGAGCGGACACGAGGAACCGCGGCGTGCCTCCGACGGACCCGTAGGCGCGCACCGGCGAGTTGACGCCGCCCGGAATGGACAGCTTCGCGCGGGTGAAGTAGTGCTCGTTCGTGCCCATCAGAAACACCGTCCCACTAGCGCAGCCAGCCGGCGAGCTCGATGGCCCAGTAGGTGAGTACGGCGTCGGCTCCGGCGCGGCGGATGCTGAGCACGGATTCCTCGATCGCCCTTCGGCGGTCGATCCAACCGTTGGCCGCCGCGGCCTCGATCATCGAGTACTCGCCGGAGACCTGGTACGCCCACACCGGTACCGGGCTCGCGGCCGCGGCATCCGCGAGCACGTCGAGGTAGCTCATCGCCGGCTTGACCATGACGATGTCAGCGCCCTCGTCGACGTCGGTGAGAATCTCCCGCATACCCTCGCGGCGGTTGGCCGAATCCAACTGGTAGCTGCGCCTGTCGCCCTCGAGGGAGGACTGCACCGCCTCACGGAACGGCCCATAGTACGCCGAGGCGTACTTCGCCGCATAACCGAGGATGGCCGTGTCGATGAAGCCGTTCTCGTCGAGGGCGTCGCGCACGACCGCGACCTGGCCGTCCATCATGCCGCTCAGACCTAGCAGGTGCGAGCCGGCGTTCGCCTGGGCGATGGCCATGTCGCGGTAGCGTTCGAGGGAGGCGTCGTTGTCGACATTGCCACGGGCATCCAGTACGCCGCAGTGGCCGTGATCGGTGAATTCGTCGAGACACAGGTCGGTCTGCACGACGATGGATTCGCCGACCTCGGCGATGACCGCGCGGGTCGCGGAGTTGAGGATGCCGTCGTCATCGGTCGCGCCAGACCCGATCGCGTCCTTCGAGGTCGGGATGCCGAAGAGCATGACTCCCCCTATGCCCGCTTCCGCAGCCTCGGCGACCGCGCGCCTCAGGCTGTCGATCGAGTGGTGACTCACACCGGGCATCGACGCGATCGGCTCGGGTGAGCCGATACCCTCCCTGACGAACATCGGCAGGATCAGCTCGGCCGGGTGGATGCGCGTCTCCGCTACCAGCCGCCGGAGCGCCGGGGTGCGGCGGAGCCTGCGGGGACGGTCGCGTGGACCCTCAATCATTGTTTTCCTGTTCCGCGAGTGCGTGTTCGACGAGTCCTTCCACCAGGGCGGCCACCGAACGCGATTCCGCAATGAGGTGCACGGTGATTCCTGCCGCTCGGGCGTCGAAGGCGGTACGCGGTCCGATCGCGGCGACGACGGTGTCCTCGGGCAGCGGTGCGAGCTGTGCCTGTACCTGTCGGGCAACACTGCCGGAGGTGAGCAGCACGGCGCGGATTCGACCGGACGCGACGTCCGCGGCCACGTGTTCCGCGACGGGAACTCCGACGGTGCGATACGCGGTGACGAACTCGACATCGAGCCCGAGCTTCGCGAGCCCCGCGACGAGAGTGGGTTCGGCGATGTCCGACTGCGGGATGAGCACCCGACCGACAATGTCGGAGAGCGGCCATTCCTTCACGAGTCCCCGCGCGGAGTTGTCGCTCTCCGGGACGAAGTCGACCCGGTAGCCGGCGAGCGCGAGGGCCGCGCCGGTCGTCTCGCCGACCGCGGCGATGCGGGTCGTCGGCGGCACCGTGACCTGCTGGCTCATGAGCACGTCGACCGTCGTGGCGCTCGTGATCACCAGCCAGTCGAACTTGCCGCTCTCCAGCCGCTTGAGAGCATCGGAGAGTTCCCGTGCATTCTCGGCGCTCGCGAAGTTGATCATGGGCGCGATGACCGGAACCGCGCCGTAGGACCGCAGCGTGGCGGCGACCCCGTCGCCCCACTTGCCACCGCGCGGCACCAGCACGCGCCATCCGGTGAGCGGTTTGGAATCACGCGAGACCGTCACGATCCGGCCCCCAGCGGCGCGAGGTCTGCGGCACCGAGACGCAGCAGCTCTTCGGCCACCCTGTCGCCGAGTTCGTCGGGGAGCAAAGCGCGCTCGGCCGCGCTTCCCTCGATGACGAGCGCATGCGAGCTCGTCAGCGAACGCGAACCATCGAGCGAATAGACCGTCGCGGTGAGGAAGAGCATCTCACCGTCGACGACAGCGGATGCCCCGATGGGGGCCGCACAACCAGCCTCGAGCCGCGCGAGGACGGCCCGCTCGGCCAGGGCCGACATGCGACTTGAGGGGTGGTCTATGGACCTCAGCATCGCGGCGAACTCGGAGGAATAGGAGTCGCGGACCTCGATGCCGAGCGCTCCCTGGCCTGGGGCCGTCGCCCAGCGCCCCAGCTCGAAGAACTCGCTGACCGCATCGAGCCGGCCCAGACGCGACAGGCCCGCCACCGCGAGAACCACCGCGTCGAGCGGCTCTCCCGACGCGGCAACGCGACTGAGCCGCGTGTCCACGTTGCCGCGAATATCGACCACCTCCACGTCTGGCCGCCAGCCCAGCAGCTGGGCCGCACGCCGCGGAGATCCGGTGCCGACGCGGGCGCCAGGCTCGAGGGCGTCGAGGGTCAGACCGTCGCGGGCGCAGAGGGCGTCGCGGGCATCGGCTCGCCTGGGAATGGCACCGATGCGCAACCCCGGATAGGGAGCGGTCGGGAGGTCTTTGAGCGAATGGACGACGAGGTCGCAGTCTTCGCGCAGGAGCGCTTCACGCAGCGCGCTCGCGAACACGCCGGTTCCGCCGAGGCTCGCGAGGGAGGCCGTCGAGTGATCGCCCTCTGTCGCGATCGTCACGATCTCCACCTCGAGCCCGGACGCCTTCGCTATCGAATCGGCGATCGCGCCAGTCTGCGCGAGGGCTAGCGCACTGCCACGGGTGCCGATACGGATGCTCTTCGGCGCGTTCCCCACGGAGGACGTCATGGTGCGATCCCGGCGAGCGCAGGCTTGAATCCCAGGCGAACGTTTTCGCAACAGCCCGCTCGACACACGTCGTACCAGGGACCCAACGTCGTCATCGCCGGACGCTGCTCGAGTGGAACGCCGTCGCGCCGCTCGAGTGCGAGATCGACCAGGCCGGACACGTACGCCGGATGTACACCCGGAGTCGGAACGCGGATGGCCAGGACGCCATGCTCCCTGGCGGTCTCCATCGCCTCGGTGTCGAGATCCCACTTCACTTCCATGTGGTCGCTCACGAAGCCGATCGGCACGATGACCACCGCGGTGACGCCGTCGCCCGCGAGGTCGGCGATCGCCTCGTTCACGTCGGGCGCGAGCCATGGCATGGTGGGCGGGCCGCTGCGGCTCTGGTAGGCGAGACTCCAGCGAGGGATGGGCACAGGGTGTGCCTCGCCAGTGCCCTGGGCACTCATCACCACCTCGGCGACGGCCAGGTGCTGGGCCGCGTAGGCGCCACCCTCGCCGAAGCCGCGCTCGACGGGACCGCTCCTGGCGGCATCCGTGGATGGTATCGAGTGGGTGGTGAAGAGCACGTGCGTCTGCGCCGGCGGGATCCCGGCTTCAGAGACCCGCGCGAGAGCATCCCGAAGCCCCTCGATGAAGGGTTCGACGAAGCCGGGGTGGTCGAAGAACTGGCGCACCTTGTCGATTTCGATCACGCCCTCCAGACCCGTGTCGGCGAGTGCCGTGGCATAGTCCTCGCGGTACTGCCGGCAGCTCGAGTACGAGCTGTACGCGCTCGTGCCGATCGCGATGAGTTTGGTGAAGCCGCGTTCATTCGCTTCGACGAGCGCCTCCCGCAGATAGGGCGCCCAGTTGCGATTGCCCCACAGGACCGGAAGGTCGATCCCGCGTCGGGCGAGCTCCGCCTCGAGCGCGGCCTTGAGCTCGCGGTTCTGGTCGTTGATCGGACTCACACCGCCGAAGGCACGGTAGTGATGTGCAACCTCCTCGAGCCGTTCCTCCGGGATGCCACGCCCCTTCGTCACATTGCGCAGGAACGGGATCACGTCATCCTGTCCCTCCGGTCCCCCGAAGCTGGCGAGCAGGATGGCGTCGTACGCCGTCGCCTCAACGACGTGCGCCGCCCCCGCCCTGGCCGCATCCGTGGCCCCGGGCACGGTGCTCACAGCAGCACCTCGGGGATCTCGGAGAGCTCCATCCGACGACCGGTGTAGAAGGGGATCTCTTCGCGGACGTGCCGCCGCGCGTCCGTCTGCCTCAGATGACGCATGAGGTCGACGAGGTCGACGAGCTCGGGTGCCTCAAGCGCAAGGATCCACTCGTAGTCGCCCAGGGCGAAGGATGCGACGGTGTTGGCCAGCACCTGGCGGTGCTCGCTGCCCTTGCGACCGTGGTCGGCAAGCATGGCCCGGCGTTCCTCGTCGGGGAGCAGGTACCACTCGTACGAACGCACGAAGGGGTAGACGGTGACCCATGCTTCCGGATCCTTGCCGCGCATGAAAGACGGCAGGTGGTTCGCGCTGAATTCGGCGTCTCGATGCACGCCCATCGCGTTCCATACGGGCAGCAGCGTCTTGAGGAGCGGTGTGCGGCGCAGCTCACGCAGCGCCCACTGGAGCGTCTCCGGGCTGCCATCGTGCAACCAGACCATGAGGTCGGCGTCGGCACGGAGCCCCGAGACGTCGTAGAACCCCCGGACGACGACGCCGCGTTCCTCGACGGCACGGATAGCGGCGGCGAGAGATTCGATGTCGCGGCCAGCAGGTACTGCGGCGTCACGGTGGAATACTGCCCACAGCGTGTACCCGCTCGGGATCGGGGTGGAGCTCATGCCGTCTATCCTCTCTCGCCTGAGGGCAAGATCAAAAAGCGGCGCTGCTTCGGTGATCCGGGGTGGTTCGCGCGGCGTCAGTCGTCGCCGAAGAGCGCCCATGCGGCGAGTCCGCCGAGCACGATGACGGCGGCGGTCGCACCGATGATCCACGGAACCGGGTTCTCCCGGTACGACTGCTGCGCCTTGCGCGTGAGCCTTCCGACCTGCTTGGGAACGTTGAGTCTGTCTTCGATGGCGTCAAGAGTCTCTTCCAGCTCAGCGCGAGCTGACGCGACCTTGGTTTCGACGGGGAGGCTCATGGGTTGTTCGCTCTCTTTCCGATGCCCTTGATCGCGTTGACATCCTGCTTGACGCTCTTGATGGTCTCGGTCGGGGCTGGAGGCGTGCCCTTTTTCACCTGGGAGACTCCGAGGAGCGCGAGGACCACCACGATGACCAGCAGGATGCCCGCGACGATGAGCGCGGCCGCCCAGCCGGGAACTATCTCGGCAAATCCCAGTATCCCCGCGGCCAGCAGGCTCGCCAGCAGGAAGAACCCGAACAACGCCGCTCCGACGAACAGCCCGATTCCTATTCCGGCATGCTTCAGCTTGCCGAGCATCTCCTGCTTGAGGTGGTCGAGTTCTTCTTTCACGAGCTCGATGAGCAGTCGCGGAACGTCCGCGATCAGTGTCAGAAGCGAACGCTTCTTGAAGTCTCCGTCGCTCACGACAGGCCTACTTACTGGTGCTGGTCTTCGAGGTGCTGGCGTTCGAGGTGGTCTTGGCCCTGGCGGGCGCCTTCGTGGCCGGCTTACGACTCACCTGCGAGACGACCTTCTTCGCGCCGTCGCTGAGGAATCCGACCACCTCTGGGGCCTTCTCTTTGGCGAAGTCTTCCGCCTGCTTGACCTGGCGCTGCACGCGCGGGTCGCTCCACAGCGTGCCCGCGGCCCGCTTGATCTCTTCGTAGCGTTCACGACCAGCGCGACTGCCAAGGACATAGCCAACGCCCAGACCGACCAGCAGAAGAAGTTTGCCTCGCATGATTGCTCCGTTCTGTTCGCGCCCGAAGACGGCACCGAATGTGAGGACCTGCCCCGGAGGCAGACCTGTCAGATGATTTCCAGAGTAGACCTCCGTCGCTAGGCGCCGAGGTCTCCCAGTAAACGTTCAGCCTCGCGCTGAGCCTGACCGACGACCGCCGCGAGCCCGGTGCCGGCCGTGCCTTCGCCGATGATCGTGACTCCGTCGATGGCCGGCTGCGGGGCGGCGGGCTGCGTCCACCCCACGGTAGCGAAGCCGCGGATGCTGGACGCCGCGATCTCGATTCCGAGCAGCTTCTCGGCATCCCTGCGTGCCTGCTCCCTGAGCCCCTCGAGTGCCACCCGCTCGTAGGAGAGGCGCACGACGTGCTGGTGCTCGCCGAGCCGAGCGGCGAGCCACGGCCACTTGGCCGAGGAGTGGGTGAGCGCCTTCGCGCCGATGCCCGCCGCACCGGGCGCAACGAGAAGACCCGTGCCTCGCGGCGCGCCGTCGAGCCGAGGTGCGTCGAGCACGAGGGTTGCGAGCGTTACCGTGGCCTCGCCGGCCGTTGCGAGGGCGGCCGCGAGCACCACGATGTCGGCGGCCACGCGCTCCCCGGTAGCGAGGGTCACTCCGTCGGCCGCGACCGCCGCGACCGGTGACGACAGACGCAGCACCGCACCCCTCCGCCGTAGGTCGTCCGCGAGCGCATCCACGATTTCGAAGACGCCGCCGCGGACCCCGGAGACCGCGGTACCGGCCGGCGCGTCGGCCCGCAACTCGCGCACGGCATGGGCGAGCGAGCCCACCCTCGACATCGTCCTGCGCAGGCCGGGGGCGACGATGTCGACGTCGAGCTCGTCCGGATGGCGCGAGTGAATGCCGAGCGTGATGGGCGCGACGAGCCGCTCGAGCACGGCGGCGCCCATCCTGCGCCGCACCAACCGTCCGAAGTTGCGCTCCTTCGAGGCGGCGAACCCGAGCATGAGCTCGTCGAGCTGCGCACGCAGCGCGCCCCGCATGCCGACGACGTCGATCACATCGGCCGCGAGCGGCGTGCTGGGGATTCCGAGCAGGCTGGTCTTCGGCAGGGGGAAGGCCCTGCCGTCCGATGTCTGCAGCCACGCGCCGGTCGGGTTCGGGCGTTCCACGACGAGGCCGAGGCCGTCGGCAAGGGTCGCGACGGTGCCATTCCTGGTGGCGAAGCTCTCGGCACCGGCATCCAGTTCGATCCCGGCGACCGTGTGGCGCGACACCTTGCCCCCCAGCCGGCCGGATGCCTCGAGCACTGTGACCGCGACACCGCCGATCACGAGCTCTCGTGCGATCACGAGTCCTGCGATGCCTCCCCCGACCACGACCGCGCTAGGCATGGGCGAGCTCCACGATGCGGGTGAGCACGTCGGGGTCGGTCTCCGGCGGTACGCCGTGGCCGAGGTTGAGCACGTGGCTGCGCGCGGCACGACCACGCTCGATCACGTCGAGCACGTGCGCCTCCAGCACCGACCAGGGGGCGGCGAGGAGCGCGGGGTTGATATTGCCCTGAAGCGGCACTTCGGCACCGAGTCGGCGGGATGCCTCATCCAGCGGGATCCGGTCGTCGACCCCCATGACGTCGACGCCGATCGCGTGCATGGACGGCAGCAGCTCCCCCGTGCCGACGCCGAAGTGCACGATGGGAACGTCGAGGTCCTTGACGTGGGAGATCGCACGGGCTGAAAAGGGGGCGACGTGCTGCTCGTAGTCCGCCACCGAGAGCGATCCGACCCAGGAGTCGAAGAGCTGCACGGCGCTCGCACCCGCGAGCACCTGCGCTCGCAGGAAGGCGCCGGTCACGTCCGCGGCCCAGCCGAGCAGCGCATTCCAGGTCGCGGGATCGGCATGCATCAGAGTGCGTGCGCGGAGATGATCCTTGGACGGTCCACCCTCGACGAGATAGGCGGCGAGGGTGAAAGGTGCGCCGGCGAAACCGATCAAGGGGGTTACGCCCAGTTCGTCGACCGTGCGAGCCACGCCCTCGGCGATCGGTGCCAGGGCATCGGGTTCGAGTGGGCGGAGCGCCGCGACATCCGCCTCCGTACGTATCGGTGCGCCCAGAACGGGTCCGCGCCCGGGAACAATGCTCACATCGACGCCCGCCAGCTTGATCGGCACGACGATGTCGCTGAAGAAGATGCCGGCGTCCACGTGATGGCGGCGCACCGGCTGGAGGGTGATCTCGCTGGAGAGCGCGGGGTCGAGGCAGGCGTCGAGCATCGCGGTTCCGACACGGAGTTCCCGGTACTCCGGCAGCGATCGGCCTGCCTGGCGCATGAACCATACGGGCGTCCTCTCCGGACGATCCCCCCGGTACGCCCGGATCAGGGGAGAATCGGCCGTCCGACCGTCGAGAAGCGGGTGGTTTGCTGGGAGGTTCACGTGATTAAGTATGGGCGAGGTCGTCTGGCGCCCCGCACGGTGCACGGCCCTCGCGTCAGACGTAGGCTTGCCTGGTGCTTCTGTGTCTCACCGCCAACCTCCACAACGCGAGCTTCGAGCTTCTCGAGAAGCTCTCGATCGGTGCCCCGCGTGCGGCGGCCACGCTCGTCGACAAGAGCGAGTTCATTTCTGGTGCCGTCGTGCTCGCCACCTGCAATCGCTTCGAGGCCTATCTCGAAATCGACGAACCCGTCAGTGCCGCCGCTTCGGCCGTCGCCACCACCGTCCAGGTGATCGGCGAGGCGAGCGGCGTCGACCCCGACGAGCTGCGCAAGTCCGTGACCGTGCTGCGGAGCGATCCGGTGGCCGAGCATCTCTTCGCCGTGTCCTCCGGACTGGAATCCGTGATCATCGGGGAAGGCGAGATCGCCGGCCAGGTGCGTCGAGCACTCACACGCGCGCGCGCCGCCGGCACGACATCCTCCGGCCTGGAGCGGCTGTTCCAGAACGCCGCGAAGACGTCCCGTGGCGTCAAGAACCAGACCGCCATCGGCGGAGCCGGTCGTTCCCTCGTTCGCCTCGGCCTCGAGCTCGCCTCGAGCCGCATCGCCGACTGGTCACGGACCTGCGTACTCATCGTCGGAACCGGCCAGTACGCCGGCACGACGGTCGCGGCTCTCCGGGATCGCGGCGCAGAGGATCTCACGGTCTTCTCGCCGTCGGGCCGCGCCGCCAGGTTCGCAACACGTCTCGGACTCACCGCCACCACCTCCCTCGTCGAAGCACTCGAGACAGCGGACGTCGTCATCACCTGCACCTCGACGGAGACCCCCGTCATCACCGCCGCCATGCTGAGCGCGGGTCGCCATCGCATCGTCATCGACCTGGGCCTTCCGCGCAATGTCGAAGCTGCCGTTGCGGGGATCGATGGAATCGAGCTGCTCGACCTCGAGACGATCAGCATCCACGCACCCCTCGAAGAGCTGAACGCCACCAGCGATGCGCGCGCGATCGTCAGCGAAGCCGCATCCGAGTTCGCCGCCCTCACGGCGGAGCAAGCGCTCGCACCCGCCGTCGTCGCCCTGCGAACGCACGTTTTCGAGGTGCTGGAGTCCGAGATCGAACGCGTTCGCACCCGCGGCGACGATGACGGCCGGATCGAGGCCGCGCTACGCCACCTGACCGGTGTGCTGCTGCACGCCCCGTCCGTTCGCGCGCGAGAACTCGCTAGGGCCGGCGAAGGGCAGAACTTCAGCGACGCCGTGACTGCCCTCTTCGGCATCGAGGTCGCCGAGACCGGCGGCGAGCTGCGCGACCGCCGCGCCTGACCGCGCGGAACATATCTGCGGGCACACCGCCACCCTGCTCGCCGCGACCACAACGATGAATGCCCGAACGACGGATGCCCCGGTCCCCTCATCGCGAGGGGACCGGGGCATCCGGAGCGGCCGACTACTCGGCGCGGACCTTCCTCGCGCGGCCCAGGGTGTAGACCCCGGCACCGGCAAGGAGGAACAAGAGACCGACGATGAGCATTCCGCCGACGTTCCCACCAGCTCCGGTAAATGCGAGCGTGCTGAGCTCACCGCAGTTCACAGGCTTCGTGAAGTTCAGCGTCCAGTGTGTCTGGGCGCCCTGCTCGAATCCGAAGTCCGACGAAACCGTCGAAGCGAGAACCTCGACCGTCTTCGCCGACGTCACCGCGTAAATGCCGGCCGGAACGACGTTGCCGTTGACCGTCCAGACGACGCCCTCAACCGCATCCAGGGTGTAGGAGGCCGAGGTTGAGCAGGTCTGGTTGGTGCTGCTGAGTGTTGGAGTCACCAGTGGATGGGTCTGGAGATCGCCGCACGTCCCTGAAACATCGTTGACGGTGAAGGTCCATTGCGACTGTCCCTCGAGCGTGTACCCGGAGCCCGGCTGCGCCAGTTCCGCGGTCACACGGTGCGAACCGGGGGTGACCATCGTGTAGGCGGCGGTCACGACGATGCCGTCGATCTTGTAGATCACGTGCTCGTTGAGGGCCACGAAGATCCGGCCGTCGACCAGTTGGTTGTCTACGCAGGCCTGGGCCGAGGGGTCAGCAGCGGTGACGATAGCGCAATCCGCCTGGACCGTCTTCGAACCTATCGCGTAACCGTTGACCTTGACCTCGATCAGGTGGGCACCGGTGGCAAGTGCGAAACCATAGTGCCTGCCCACGACGCCGCCCGACGTCACCAGGACGGTGTCCTTGAGCTGTCCGTCGACGAAGATCTGGGCGGTGAAGTCCTGGCCCAAGGTGTGCGCGGCCGGGGTGAACGGGTTGCTGACGGAGACATCGGCGGCGGCGCAGATTGCGACGAAGGCGACGCGCGGAGTCGCTGGGATGACCTGCGGCGGACACTCGGTGTACGCGCCGACATTGCCCGTGAACGTCGCCGTCGGGTAACTCCCGGCGAAGTGGTATCCCGCGGCGGCGGTCGCGGTGACCGTGTACGCCCCGGTGTTTCTGTCGAACGTCAGCACGTAGACCACACCGGTCGTCGTGGCCGTGACGACCGTTCCGTAGGTTCCGCAGCCGACGACGGGCGTCACGCTCGGCGCGATCGGGACGACCAGGCCATAGCAGTCCGAGGATTGCTGCGTGTATGAGCCGCCGGGCGTGCTGGTGGCGAAGCCGTAGCCGCTCAGGAACGTCTCCCAGACCTGCGGGCCGGCGAGGGTAGCCGTCGGCTCGACATAGCCGCCGCGCGCGGCGTAGATGTCGCCCTGTCCGCACGCAAGCGCGGCGGAATAGGGGTAGCTGCCTGCCGCGGTGATGGTGATCTTCTGCACCCTGTCGAGCGTTTGCGGCCACACCGAGCCCTGCGTGTACTTCCAGCTGGTCGCCGTCACATAGAGGGGCTGGCAGAGAACCCCGGTCGAGTTGGCCGGCCTCGCCACCACGATGGTGCCGCTGTTGGTGGCGCCGCTGTACGTGTAGCTGATGGCAGAGTCGGGGATGCAGGTTGCCGGGGGCGTGACGACGGGTGGAAGCGGCGCGGCGCAGGTACCCGTGAACTGCGCGGTCGTCACGCTTGCCTGGTCATGGCTCTTGACAGAGTACGGCCACTCCCCATCGAGGGTGAGGGTCTTATCGACCGGCGCACTGACGGTCTCGGTGAACGTCTTCGTCTGCCCCGCGCCGATCGCGGTGCCGACCGGAACGAGTCCGGCATCGCTCGAGGCCGCAATCGTCTCGGGAGCATCGGCCGAGGTGTTCTGCACCGACCAGGTGACCGTCCAGTGGTAGGTGCTGCTGCAACTGACCACGGCGGTGATCTTGTTCTGGCTGGCGGTGGCGTTGGCTGGCGCCGCGACGCCGACCGCGACGAGACCGATCGCGAGGAATGCGGTGGTGAGCGTCGCCAGGACCGTGGTGAGTCGGTGCCGGAGCAGGCCGGCGTGATGGGCGAAAAACAGCGATCGGGAAGTGGACCGGGCGGGGGTAAGGTGCCTCGGTCGCCGGGGGAGCGACATAGGAAAGGATCCAACGTTCGTGGGCACGTTCGGGTGTCGGTCGGAGGTTTCGGGTACCCCGACTCAAGTGCCGCGCCTGAGCCTATCGGGTCCCCCGTTAAGGGGACAACACCCCCAATTGGGGGCACGACTCAGTGCACATATTCGAGTAGGTCGTATCCGAACGTTCGCATGGCCTCCAGCACCCTCAGGCGGGTTGCGAGACCGGAGTCGGCGAACTGCACCGTTACCGCGTAGGCGAGGCCGGTTCGCGAACCACTCAGAAGACCGACCTCGGAACGCACGCCGACGTCCGTTCCCGTCGTATTGACGAGCTGGATGCCGTGATCCGGCGCGCGGTGGGCGAACGGATCCAGCCCGAAAGCACTCGCCACCATCGAAAGATCCGAGTTGAGGGAAAGCCAGCCGAGCACGCGGTTGCTCGTCGCATGGTCGATGATCTGCCCACGGGAGAGCGCCGAGAACAGCCAGGCGAGTTCGGCCGCCGATCCGACCGACAGTTGGGGGGCATCGTCGGGTCCCCGGTGGTCGCGCACGAGGTCGAGCAAGGCGGTGCGGGCGAGGCCGAGCGACTCGGTGCGCGCCCGAACGGCGTCGAGACCGATCTGGCGGAGCAACACGTTGGTCGCAAGATTGTCACCGGTGGCCCCGACCAGCGCCGCGACATCGGCGACCGGAAGTGCCGGAGCCTGCAGCCGATGCCACAGACCGGACTCGCCCACGGCATCCGCCGGAGTCTTGTCGAGGATTCCGTAACCCGCCACCTCGCGCGCGGTGATCCGTGCCGAAACCTCGATGAGCAGCAGGATCTTGCCGATGCTGGCGGTGGGCAAAACGATGCGGTCGTCGATGGAGACGAGGGTGAGGCCGCTACGGAGATCGAGAACGTGCGCAGAAACCTGGGCGCCGGCGTAGGCCAACTGTCCGAGCGCGGCGAAGCCGCCGGAGAAGTTCTCTATTCCCTCGGCCCCGCGATGCCGGCCCGCGCGAGGCGCGCGGAGTCGATCGCGGCGTTCGCTGTCGCGGATTCCAACTACCAAATAGTCACGCGCTCTTCCGGGTCGAGCCACAGCTTGTCGGATTCGGTTACAGCAAAGGTCTCATAGAATCCGTCGATATTGCGAACGATCTGGTTGCACCGGAACTCGTTCGGCGAATGCGGGTCGATGGCAAGGAGACGGATGACCTCCTCATCGCGGGCCTTGGCCTGCCAGGCCTGGGCCCAGGAGACGAAGAATCGCTCGGCGCCCGTGAATCCGTCGATAACCGGTGGGTGTTCGCCGCGAAGCGAGATGAGGTAGGCCTTCCAGGCGATCGACAGTCCGCCGAGGTCGCCGATGTTCTCGCCGATGGTGAGCGCGCCGTTGACGTGGTGGTCCGGAACCTGCAGCGGTGCGAGCGCGTTGTACTGCTCGATGAGCGATCCGGTCAGCTTCTCGAAGGCGGCACGGTCCTCGGCAGTCCACCAGTCGGTGAGCCGGCCGTCCCCGTCGTACTTCGATCCCTGGTCATCGAAGCCGTGGCCGATCTCGTGTCCGATGACGGCACCGATCGCGCCGTAGTTGGCCGCGGCATCCCGCGTCTCGTCGAAGAAGGGGAACTGCAAGATGGCGGCGGGGAACACGATCTCGTTGAAACCAGGGTTGTAATACGCGTTGATCGTCTGCGGCGTCATGAACCACTCGTCGCGGTCCAGCGGCCTGCCTATCTTGCCCAGCTCGCGCTGGAACTCGAACTCGCTCGTCGCGCGCACATTGGCAATCAGGTCGCCAGGGTCGATCGACAGGGTGGAGTAATCCCGCCACTTCACCGGGTAACCGATCTTCGGCGTGAATTTGTCGAGCTTCTCCAGAGCGCGTCGGCGCGTGGCATCCGTCATCCAGGCGAGGCCGGTGATGCTCTGACGGTATGCCTCCACGAGGTTCGCGACGAGCACGTCCATGGCGGATTTCGCCGCATCGGGGAAGTGGCGTGCGACGTAGATGCGGCCGACGGCCTCACCCATCGCGCCCTCGACGAGCGAGACGCCGCGCTTCCAGCGGGCGCGCAGTTCCGGCGTTCCGGTCAGGGTGCGACCGTAGAAATCGAAGTTCGCCTCCACGAAATCATCGGACAGGTAGGCGGCGGATGAACGGATGACCTGCCAGCGCAGCCAGTCCGCCCACTTCTGCAGATTGCCCGCATTCAGCGCCGCGGCGACCCCCTCGAGGAATGAGGGCTGCCGCAGCACGAGTTCGTCGAACACTCCGCTCGGCGCGTCGAGCGAGTCGAGCCAGCGATTCAGATCCGGCCCGTCGGTTGCCTCGGAGGCGGTGGTGACGAGCGCGCGCCAGGTCGTGAGGTTGTAGGTCTTCTCGCTGTCCCGCGATTCGACATTGTCCCAGTGCGACGCCGCGATGCTGGTCTCGAGCTGGAGGACTCGTTTGGCGCTGGCCGCGGCATCCGCCTGCCCTGCGAGCACGAACATCTTCTCCAGGTACGCGAGATAGGCGGCACGGATGTCGGCGAACTTCTGTTCGCGGTAGTAGCTCTCGTCGGGCAGGCCGAGACCGCCCTGTTCGAACAGGGCGATGTAGCGCTCGGGGTTGCCGGGGTCGTTGTCGATATAGAGCTGGAAGAAACCGCTAACGCCCTGGCGTTCGAGGCGCCCAAGCGTCTCGAGAAAGGAGGGAATGTCGCTGATGGCCTCCACTTCGGCGAGGGCGGGGTGGAGCGGCGATGCGCCGAGAGCGTTGACGCGGTCCTCGTCCATGTAGCTCGCGTAGAGATCGCCGAATTTGCGCTCCTCGGTGCCCGGATCGGCGGACTGTGCCTCGGTGATGATGTCGCGAACCGCCTTCTCCGCCTCCTCGGCGAGAACGTAGAAGGAGCCGTAGCGTGCCTTGTCCGCGGGAATCTCGGTGCGAGCAATCCATTTGCCGTTGACGTGCCGGAAAAGGTCGTCCTGCGGCCGCACCGCCTGGTCGAGTTCGTCGCTGACGATTCCGGACGCGAGGGGTATTTCGGCGCTCATGCGCCCAGCCTAAGGCGTGTTTGCTGTGACTCTCCTCGGGCGGCGCGAGAGCGCCTAGCGTTTCTCCCGCGACGCTCGCCACTCTTCGCCCAGTTGCGGCATCCGCTCGCGGAGAAATCGAAAATAGTCGACCATCTCGGCGGTTCTCTGCGCGACATTGGATCCCTCGGGCATGGCAGCGAGGCCCTTCTCGGAGAGCCCGATGAGCTGCGTGTACAGCGGCCCCTGCGAGTCGGCCGCGTCATACCACGGATGATCCGGCAACTCGTATTGGTGACGCCTGGTGCCGGGGATCGTGCGGCGGCGGACGATTGCGAGACCCTGCAGAAACCGAACCGCCCCCGAGACCGCGGCCGCGCTCACGTCGAGTCGCTCCATCAGCTCCTCCGCGGTCAGCCGCCCGGACTCCGTCACCATGAGCGCCATCATGACTCGCGCGGCCATCCGTGGAAACCCCGCAGACGCCAGCGTCGCGGCCATCTGCTCCGCGAACTCGCCAACCTCCGCCGAACGACTCATGTCACCAAGTCTCTCCTGCGCGCCAGCAGAACGCCCGCCGCGGCGGCCACGATCGAGATGGCCACCATGGCGACCAGCGGCGTCCAATCGACGTCGTTCCCCGGCACCACGGGGGTGTGCGTGAAGGGGCTCACGTCGCGCAACCACGCCGGGAGCTTGAGCAGACCGCCGAACTGGCCGAGCACGAAACCGATGGTGAGCAGTCCCCACGCGATGCCCACCGTGAGCTGAGGAAGCACGGCGAAGAGCAGCGCCGAGGCCGCAACGAAGACGAGCGCGGCGGGAAGCTGCACGAAGGCCGCGGCGAGCGAGCTCCCGAACCGGTCCGGATGCCCAACGGCGATGAAGGTCGCCCCCGCCGCGAATCCCCCGGCGAGCAGCACGACGACGATCGAAAGCAGGGCGACAAGAATCGAGTCGAGGAGCGCGCGGGCCTTGCCGACCTGCCCCGACAGCAGCAACTCGGCATGTCCCTCCACCTCCTCCGAGCGAGCGCGAAGCACGGCCTGGATGGCCGCCGCCGCCGCGAGGATGCCGAGGAAGGCCATGATCGCGGCCACGAACGTGTCGAAGAGGCCGGCCGTGCCGCCGCCGACGAGCCCCTGCACCGCGGCAGCGAGGCTGCCGTTGTCCTTGATGGCCGCAATCGCGGGATCAGCGAGCCCCCCGGCAAAGACCCCGAGGAGCGCGCCTCCCACCGCCCAGGCGGCGACGCCGGCGCGCTGAAGGCGCCAGGCGAGGCCGAACGAGCCGCGCAACGTGCGGCTCGCGGAGCCGCGACCAGCACTTTCGCCGACCAGCCCGGATCCGAGGTCGCGACGGCGCACGAGGAGCACCGCAACGCCGCCGGTCACGACGGCAAGCGCGACGTTGGCCATGAGCGGCAGCAGCGATTCGTGGGATCCCCATGCCCTCACCTGCTGGCTCAGGCCGATCGGCGATAGCCACGATGGCCAGCCGCTCGCCACGTGGAGTCCGTCCTTTGATGCCGTGCCGAGCGCATCGCCGACCGCCCGCAGGAGGAAAGCGACACCGACGAGAGCGCCCGCGATCGAGTTGGCCCCACGGGAGGTTCGTGCCAGTTGAGCAGACAGCGCGGCTATCCCGCAGAAAGCCAGGCCGGTGGCGCCCGTCGCAAGACCCGCGACGACCGCGCCACCGATCGGGAGTCCCGCGACGCCGAAACCCGCGGTGACAAGGATCGTCATGGCGACGTTCGCGAGCAGTCCGAGGAGCAGCGTCGCCGTAAGCGCCGACGAACGCGCCACCGGGGTAGCACCGACGAGCTCGGCACGACCGCCCTCCTCATCGCCTCGCGTATGCCGCACCGTGAGGAAGGTGCTCATCAGAGCCGCGACCAGAGCAAGGTAGGTGAAAATCTCGAAATAGACGGTCGCGCCCGCTGAGGTGCCATCCGGAATCCCCCGAATCGCGAGAAGGGCCGGACTCCCCGATGCCAGTCGCAGGATCGCCGTGCGCTCCGCCGCGGTACCGAACTCCTGCGCGAGCGCCGCGGCGCTGGCCATGGCGAGCATGGCGTTCCCGATGATCCAATAGAGCAACTGCCATCGGTCCCGCCGCAGCTGGGCGCGCAACAGGCGCAACATCAGACGGGCTCCGATTCGAACTCGCGCCGGGAGACGTCGTCACCGTAGTGCCGCAGAAATAGTTCTTCGAGTGATGGCGGCGCGACCGTGAGGCCCTGCACGCCGGCACTCGCCAGTGCGCTCAGTACCGGCTGGAGGGAGTCCGTGTCCACGTCGAACACGAGTTTGCCTCCCTCGGTGTGCACCCCGTGCACTCCGGGCAGAGATTCGATGGCCGTGGCATCCGCCCCTGTCACCGCGGAGAAGCTCGTGCGCGTGAGGTGCCTGAGGTCCACCAGGGTGCCCGTTTCGACAGTCTTTCCCGATCGGATGATGGTCACGCGATCGCACAGCTCCTCGACCTCGCTCAGGATGTGGCTCGAGAGCAGTACGGTCGCGCCATCCTTTCTCACCCGCGCGATCTGCCTTCGAAACACCGCCTCCATCACGGGATCGAGGCCGCTGCTCGGTTCGTCGAGGAGATAGAGGGATGCCGGTCGCGCGAACGCCGCAATGAGCGCGACCTTCTGCCGGTTGCCCTTCGAGTAACTGCGCGCCCTCTTGCGAGGATCGAAGTCGAATTCGTCGATGAGGTCGGCGCGGAGTCGCGCGTCGGCTCCGCCGCGGAGGGAGGTGAGAAGGTCGATCGCTTCGCCGCCGGTAAGGCTCGGCCAGAGGTTGACATCTCCGGGTACGTAGGCGATGTCGCGGTGCGCTCGCACCGCATCCCGCCACGGATCGAGCCCGAGGACGGATACGCCGCCGCCGCTCGCCCGGATCAACCCGAGCAGCACTCGGATGGTCGTCGACTTACCCGCGCCGTTGGGGCCGAGGAAGCCATGCACCTCCCCCGATGCAACCGAGAGGTCGAGGCCGTCGAGGGCCCGCACGCGTCCGAATGTCTTGACGAGGCCTCTGGCCTCGATGAGCTCGGTCATGCGACAGACTCTACGCTTATTTTACGAATTTCTGAATTAGATGAATGTTGGGACTTGGTAGCTTTGTCCCAATGTCGAAAAACACCACTGCTGCCGTCTACGCCGGCGGCCTTACTCGCCGCGATGTCGTCGGCTGGCGTAATGCCGTCTTCGTGATCTTCGCGCTGTGCGGAGTCGGGCTCTCCACCTGGGCCGCGCGGCTGCCTTCCGTGAAGGAAGCACTCCAGGTCGGGCCGAGGGAGATCGGCATCCTGCTCTTCGGCATTGCAGCGGGTTCCATCGTCGGGCTTCTCGCCTCCAGCCACATCATCGCTCGCTTCGGAGCCCGCGACACCGTGGCCTGGGCGCTGACGATCGGCGCCGCGGGTTTTGCCATCGCCGGGGTCGGAGTCACGGTCGGACCGAGCTTCGCCGTGATCTTCATCGGGCTTGTCGTGTTCGGGGCATGCACGGGTATCTGCGATGTCGGCATGAATGTCTCCGGTGCGGCGAACGAGAGGGTGCTCGGCCGCACCATCATGCCGATCTTCCACGCCTTCTTCAGCGTCGGTACGATAATCGGCGCCGCCCTCGGCGCCCTCGCCGAAAGCGTCCACTTACCGATCGCGATCCACACCGGGATCGTCGCGGTGATCATCGCCGTCGTCGCGATTGCGGCATCGCGCAAACTTCAGTCGGAACACATCGTGGAGGCCGGCCGGGAACCGGTTCCCGACGATGACCACTCGAAGAGCTGGCGTGGGCGCCTGGCCATTTGGCGCGACCGCCGCACCCTGCTCATCGGACTGATCATCCTCGGCATGGCCTTTGCCGAGGGTTCCGCGAACGACTGGCTCGCGATCGCCATGCACGATGGCCACGCTGTCTCCAAGCCGAATGCGGCGCTCGTGTTCGGGGTGTTCGTCACCGCGATGACTGTCGGACGCCTCGCCGGGGTGAAGTTGCTCGACCGTTACGGGCGCGTTCCGGTGCTGCGGGCATCCGCCGTCCTCTCCGCGGTCGGCCTGCTCATCGTGATCTTCGTGCCGAACGTCGGCGTGGCCATCGTCGGCGTCGTGCTCTGGGGGCTTGGCGCCGCACTCGGCTTCCCGGTGGGGATGTCGGCAGCGGCAGATGATCCGAAAACGGCGGCCGCGCGGGTCAGCGCCGTCGCGACGATCGGCTACTTCGCGTTCCTGGTCGGGCCGCCGGTCATCGGTTTCATCGGCGAGCGCATCGGCGTCCTTCACGCGCTGCTGGTCGTGCTCGTGCTGGTCGCGGTCGCCGGAGCGGTGTCCGGCGCCGCGCGCGAACCCGCCGGATAAGCTCGTCGCGTGCGTCTCGTCATTGCCCGGTGTTCCGTCGACTACGCCGGACGGCTCAGCGCTCACCTCCCTCTCGCGACCCGCCTGCTGTTGCTCAAGGCCGACGGCAGCGTGCTCGTCCACTCCGACTCGCTGAGCTACAAGCCGCTGAACTGGATGAGCCCGCCGTGCACCGTCTCGATCATCGCGCCCGCTTCCGATCAGGCGGATGCGGGCGTCACCGAGATCTGGAAGGTCACCCAGGCGAAGACGGCCGACCTCCTCGTGATCTCGATCCACGAGGTCCTGCACGACAGCGCTCACGAACTCGGGCTGGATCCCGGCCTGCAGAAGGACGGCGTCGAAGCACACCTGCAGAGGCTCCTCGCCGAGCAGATCGACCTGGTCGGCCACGGCTACCGGCTCGTGCGGCGCGAGTACATGACCGCGATCGGCCCGGTTGACATCCTGGCGAAGGATGCCACCGGCGCCTCCGTCGCGATCGAGATCAAGCGTCGCGGAGACATCGACGGGGTCG